>JAAUXT010113619.1_pt1 | contig 26785 bp, 29 predicted proteins | sample 7278171 | NCBI WGS metagenome assembly JAAUXT01 (sample SAMN14350112, study PRJNA611818) | marine sediment metagenome | isolation source: surface marine sediment (1.8m) | place: French Polynesia: Moorea | collected 2018-08
GAGAACATGAAAGGGACGATGGGGAAAGCACCAGAAGTTCAGGGCCCTGCAACCTTACATTCCTACCGGACAGGGCGGACCACTGAAGCCTTCTGCTTTGCGGGTCGAGAGCGTCTCGACCATGGCCAGAGTGCTAAGAATCCCACGCAATAGAGGCGCACATCATTTTCATATGTTCTCATTTCCAGACGCAAGGAAAGCTCACAACCGACTGCGATGGACCGGTAAGACACAGAAAATGGCAGGAACCAGCGGGAACTCTTTCAATGGCTCTTACCGAGTACAAATCCAGTGAAGCAAGACAAATCTAGTGAACTTTGCAAAGAGACCAAATATGACACAAGCGCAACATGCTTTCTGCCAATCACAAAGCTGCACCTGAACTTGCTAGATTTCGGACACAACCAGAAAAAGAAGCAATTGGTGTGGTATAAGTTCACGTAAATCAAAAATATTTGAGTCCGGTGACAGAAAGACTGTGAACCATTTGCGATGGTTTTATCAGTGTCCTCGATTCTCAGAACGAGGCGCGAAAACAAAGCTCACATGACTCCAAACATGCCGGACGAGAGGGAAGGCAGGCGGAAACAACACAAATGGACCTTACACCACGTCAACGCCTTCCTACTCACGTTCTGGGGGTAATCCGTTCGCCATTTCAGCTAAACTTGTTCCAGGATCTGGAAAATAGTAAATCAAAAGTCGAGAAGTGGACCTATGAGCAGCAGAGCGCTTGTGTTGATTTGACCACGAAATTTGACGCATTCGATCGTTCTTACCTTTTCTCTTCTTCAGTTATGCGTTGTACCACTCAACCCGCAAGTCGTTCAGCAACGTGAAAGAGACCATCTCGGAGGAGTGGTGTCCTGCCTTCCACAACTCGACACTGCCCCCGCCGCTGCCGCAGCAAGTTCGTTGTCTCGTTGCATTCGGAGGGGAGGAGGGGGGGGGGGGTCAACAGGAACGCAAAACAACGATTTTTGTGCGTCAAAAATTTGCACGGTCAGAGCTCTGCAAAATGTTACGTTTCAGAGATGGAGCAGTCGCCACCTGTTCGACAACACCGAGGACGCCGAGACGTTCCTGGGCGTTCTCGACACAGTCTTCCTCGTCGCATACGCCGTCGTACGTCTGAGCAAAATTTTCTCTGTACTTTGAGTGCCACTGAGCACGAAGAAGAACCCTCATGGACGACTACACAGGACAGGCAAAATCTACTTTCAATTGACACTCACCAAACTAACCAGTGGGGTCACAAGGCAATTGTGTAAACGGAAATCCCAAGCAGCAATTGGTCAATTCCGTGACCTTTCTGCAAAACATTTTGCTTCAACATCTAGTATGGCCAGCCCCTCATGTTTCGTGCGTTTTCGCGATCCAGAGTTGGGCTTGACTTCCATTTCTCGTTGCACCATGTTGCTCGGAGCATGTGAACGAACGGAACTCAGACCTCGACGTTTTGTGTCCTTGTTCCCAGGGCCTCTACATCAGTGGTGCCATCGGCGACCGACTTGACATGCGCAAGGTGTTGTCGGTGGGTATGTGCAGCGCCGCGGTGTGCGTCTTCATGTTCGGCTGCGTGAGCGAGTGGCTGCACATCTACAACAAGGCGTATTACATCGTCTTCTGGATCCTCAACGGGCTGCTGCAGTCCTCGGGCTGGCCGGCCATGGTCGCGGTCATGGGCAACTGGTTCGGGGAATCGAGGTGAGAAGTTGCACGAGGAGGTGGAGCTACGTTGTTGAAGTGGCAGCACTTGTGCGGCCAGGGCAGGTTTCGAGCTCCCTTCTGACGTACGGAAATTTGCCTATTTTTGCGTCACAGGCACAAAAGTTTTTGTTCGGACCTCCGACCCCCCCCCCCTCCCATGGACCCGCCTGTTTGAGAAACTGACGACACTCCACAGCCACAGTTTCAGCCTTTCTCCTTTTCTTCCAACTTGAGTCGCGGTTTCGTGTTCGGGCTGTGGAGCGCATGCGCGTCGGCGGGCAACATCGTCGGGTCCGCGATCGCGTCCAACGTCGTCGACTACGGCTACGAGGTGGGTGACTTCGTCAGCAGTCGTTGTTGTGTTGCAGCAGCTCATGAAAAGTGTCCTGCTCTGTTTCGGCAAGAGAGAAGACAGAACGAATCTTGCTTGGAAGACCTTTCGGTTCACGCGTGTGCGTGGTGCTTACATTTGTGTCTCAGTCTCCCTGCCTCTTTCGCTTAGTCAGTCAGTTCCTGGCAAAGAACGCACCTTTGTACCATTCGATGTTTTCAGTACGTTTTCCTGGTTTGTTCGGCGACACTCTTCGCTGGAGGAATCGTCATATTCTTCGGCTTGGTGCCTCATCCACGCGATGTCGGTGAGTCCCTCGCCACGTACTCGCAATGTCACTTTGCGGAGAGCTGTGCACAAAACAAGAAATGGATCTTGGAAATCATAACTTCACCAACATCACCACATTGAGACGATCGAGCGAAACATATTCCAAGTTCAAAACGTCTGCTTCTACCTCCCCCCTCATTTCTTGTGGATTTGGACATTTTATGACAGCCGTATGTTTGTGTTTTTTTTTTCAGGTTTGGCTTCTCCTCAAGATACAGACAAGTTGCAAGGTTTGTGCACATAGTTTTCACAGCATTCACAAAACCGCATCGAACTGAACTATTGAAAAACAGTTCTTGAGTTTCTGATTGCAGCTTTTGTTTTGCCGCTTCCCAGGTGAGGAGGAAGAGGAGAGGAGCCTTCTCGACAACGAGGAACAGACCCTGGACGAGCAGATCCCAGATCCAGCTGACGTGGATTTCATCAGTCCGGATCCGCCACCTGCCGCCCAGGCCCCGTCCGAAGGAGGCATCAACTTCTGCCAGGCCGTGCTCATCCCCGGCGTCATCCCTGTGAGTACCTACCGCCTCTGGGTCATGTGACCTGACCGCAGTGCTCGATGACAGGACAGGAAGATTCAGATCGTGAAGGATTCCAGACGAGATAAACTTTCGTGGACACCAGAAAACGAATCAACAGTCTGGGGTGTAATTCCCCACTTCAGCATTGTGTTTGCCCCCTTCGTGTTCGGTTGAACATGCCTGTTGGGAAAACGGACACGCAAGGAGACAGCGCGTCTTCGACATGATCGTGTTCTTGTCTACTTTCAGTACTCACTGGCGTACGCCTGTCTGAAGCTAGTCAACTACTCCTTCTTCTTCTGGCTGCCTTTCTACTTGGCCAACAACTTTCATTGGCAGCAGAGCGTCGCGGACAAGATCTCGATATGGTTCGATGTCGGGGGCATCATTGGTAAGCACTCCACAGCAGTGACACACACGTCAGTACTTTTCTCTGTGTGACGTGCTGTGAGGCCGGAGCTTGGGCCAGGGTGGTTTTGTTCTCCTCCTTGAAACGACGGAACTGTCAGTGTTCGTCTAAGTTACAATGTGTAAACGGCAAACAAAGTTGCGGTTTGAAAGGTTTGGTCCCTCGTTTTCTGTCACATGAAGAACAATGTCAAATAAGAATTTGACTTCTTTGCAGGTGGGGCTCTTGCAGGTTTTGTCTCGGTGAGTAGTCCACCTCAGAATTGAGTTATTTCTACAATCCAACTGAGTTCTTCTCTTTGACAAATTGTTCATTTTCTTCTCGTTGTGCCTTTTTCAGGATCGCTTGAAAATGCGCGGCGTCGTGTGTTCCGTCATGCTTCTAGTCGCTCTCCCCGCGCTCTACGTTTACAGCCGTGAGCAAAATGGAGTCAAGTTGCCGAAAAATTCAACAGTGCTTGGGCGTGGACACTTGAAATTCAGTTCTTGTAATTCCATTGCAGAATCTCCGAACAACGAGCTGGTGAACTCGGTGCTCATGGCCATCACCGGGTTCTGGATCGGAGGTCCCGCCAACCTCATCAGCTCTGCCATCTCAGCTGATCTGGGTGAGTTTTGAGAAGCCGTTCGAGTGTTCTCGTCTTCTTTCTCCGCCGAGTCAACGTGTCCGTAGACCAACCTGTACAACTCCAAACACTGATCCCAACTCGCATCGGAAGCTGCGGCACCGGAGTGAACCAAAGATTTGTGTCCTGCAGGTCAGAAGGGCGAGGTGCAGAACAAGAAGGCGCTGGCGACGGTGACTGGGATCGTGGACGGGACGGGCAGCGTGGGCGCCGCCGCCGGGCAGATCCTCATCCCGATCATTCAGACGCGCTACAACTGGTTCTTCGTCTTCTATCTCTTCATGGTCATGGTGAGGAGTCTGTCGTAGCCGCTGCGCACATTTCCTGCCAGGACTTGTCTTTTATGGCACATCACCATTCAGTGCGCGCACACAAGGAATTTTGCGAATTTGATGTCGGACGAATTGGGCCTCACGAAATCTGATATCACTGAGCCAGAAACCAGTTTTGTCAGATGCTGCTGGAATTCTTACACCAACAAGTTGAAGATTGGTCGTGTCAGTTCTGTCCTTGAAAGATTTCCAGGATTTAAATGGAGGCGTGATCCAAACTCCCAACAGTCCTGGTGTGAAATGCTGGATTTCGCTGCTTCCGTTTTCAGTCCTTCCTGACGGTGGTGTGCATCGTGCCGATCTGCGTGGAGGAGACGAAGAGCATTCGGTGCTGCGTCTGGATACGAAACAGGAGAAACGCGACTCGTCGCCCTCAGTTTTCCGTTCAAGACGCGCCCAGAGACAGTGACGGGATGTCTTCGTCATAGTTGCGACAACTGCCATGATCACAACAGCTGTCACGGCTGACAGCAATGCGAACAAGCGAGAAGTTTGCAACAGCTTTATTTTTTGTAACAATCATTAAAAACATTTCTGAACAACAATGTCAGGAAAAATTCCGTGTTTCTTCTGAGAGTTGCGAGTGTTGGAAATGGTCGAGCTGACTCAAGGTTCAGGATGTTTCTTACGTGTCACAACAAGCAGAAGACAAACGCGCATTTCAAGAAGCCCAAGCGAACTTGGATAAGTGCCTCCTTGTGGAAAGTTTGCTCTTCTTGAGCAAACTTCGAACACAGGAAGTCAACGCCGACGTCAGCACACAAAGATGTCCGTCATCATCGCCTCAGTTCGGCGAGAACAGCGTCCTTGCGCTGGAACACGTCCTCCAGGTTGAGGTCCTCCGGAATCACGACGGCGTCCGTCACGTCCTCGATGCACTCGGCGTCGACGGCGCGCGCGTCGGCGCTGCGTCCCTCCGCCGCGTCCTCCAGGCAGCACAGCAATCGGTCGTTCTCAAAGGTGGGGAAGAAGAACCTACAATTGGAGCACATTGGCAATGAATCTTCAAACTGGTGTTGATCAAAAAAGCAAGTTTCCCAGTTTTTGTTGCGCAATGTCCAAAGAAAGGAGCTGTCAAGCCGAAACTATGACTTGACAAAAGTCCAGCAAATGCTGAAGGAACTCACTCCGGTTGGTCCCAGAGGCGGGCGGGCGGCACGCTGCTCACGTGATCCCGCTGCTCCATGAGGTGCGCGCGCAGCTGTTCCGGCGTCCCGCACTTCTCTTCACATTCGGGACACGTGTGTTGGTGAACCTGCACGAGAACACGTGGTTCTGACAGAAGCTGTAACCTCATGTCATTGCAGCAACGCCGTACGATGTCATCAAAAGACAGGTTTTGCTGAAGTCGCATGAAAACACTCACCTGTCTTCTGATGTAGTTGACTAGTTTGACCTGCTGGTAGAAAGTGAGGCTCAGCTCTGATGCCAGCTTCTTTATGTCAAAGTTGTGCTCGGTCTTCATGTGAGTGATGACGTCTGAGCAGGCGCCCTTCTCTGGGCAGTAGAGACACACGGTGGACTCTTCGTTCTCAACCCAATCACTCCACTCGCTGCAACATCACAAACTGCGTTTCTGAACAGTCCAGCAACACAGAAGGCAGAAAGTTACAAGCGATGTGAGGCAAAATTCCACGCGTCGCACGAATGTAATCGGCGTGTGTATTGCAATCGCGCTTCGCGAAGGAAGATGTCGACAGAACTACCCCCGATACACACACGCGCGCGCACGCGCATTGTCTGTCAGGCCAAGTGTTGGCGTATGCCGGTTCGCGCGAATGGGTTGTGTTCTTGTCTCACCGTCAGTTGGCGGCTCACCTGTCAGAAGGCACCTCTGCCTGGCTCGACGCTCCTCTTCTTTCCCCATCGTCCTCACTCTGAATATCTTCCCATGTCTTCCCTATTTCCTGTTCGATTGAAACAGTCATCTCTCTTCAATTTACATTTGCTTCACCTTGAATTCACTTTTCAAACTGCGCAACAGGTACGAAATATCCTGATTGCTCACCAGATAGTTTATGACGTAGTACTTGTCATATTTCTTGTCCCTGGGGTTGATCGCCTTGTGCATCTTTTTGCGCATGTGTTCCTTCAGAGAGTGGCTGTCTCGGAAATTCTTCTCGCAATAAATACAGTTCAGACTGGAATGAGAAGTTCCGATGGTTCAGACATTGGAGACTGACGAGACGAAAAGCCGACAAGAAGTGAACGCGAAGACCTCGTGGGACTCACCCGTCCACCTTCTCGTGCAGCAGCTGAAGCAATTCGCTCGTGTAAACTGCAATGAGTTCAATCACAATCATCATCAATACACAAACGTTTGCTGTGTACTCAATGTTCCAACCGGAGAAGTGGACAAACACAAATACACACCGAGGTTGTCTGGATGTCCAATGTTGAAGTTGTGACTTTTCGCCATGTGGTTGATCAAATCCGCTCTGGGAAAGGACGAACGAACAAAAGTTCCACAACACTACCAGACAGGATAAATAATTCCAACCGGCCGTTCGATTGATCATAAAGGTGAATTAGTTTCCATCTTCGTAAATCAAACAGAGAGAACACTCGTTGTTCTTCGGAACCGGATGATTCCGACTCTCCAAGAGCAAAACCCGGCTGCCCATGTCAACGCCAAAACCAGGATTTGACGCGCTTGCAGTAAAGTTTTACCGATTTGATTTGAAGTGTTCTTTGCAGAAAACGCAGCCGCTGTCGAAGTTTTGGTCATTCCGTTCTCGCTGCTGCTGTTCCAGAACGTCCCGCTGCAACCAACATCACACGTTACCGTCGCTCCGAAGGAACCAAAAACCAACTGTGCACAAACGGAAAAGCAGGACGAACGTCTGTGTGGGGTTACCAGTTTCTGAATCTGAAGTTTTTCTCTCACAGTTCGGTCCTCTTCAAGTGCATCGCAGAGTAAGTAGTAATCTTCCGACGGCTCTACAACACAGAATGATTTGTCAAATAATGGAATTGCGACATGCAACACAGACAAGGATGTACTCTCCAGCAAAACCACAAGAAAATTATTGTTACCTTGGTCCTCCTGGCCGGAGTTTGTCCTGATGATACTGCAGAATTCTTTCCTTGATCTCTGGCCAAACCGCACTCTCCAGTACTCAATGTATCTGCAAGTGAGCCTTGCCACTGTACGCACCATCAACGAGCAGCAAACAAGAACACCAACAATGGCAGTGCTCTGGTTTTTGTTGCATGGGTGGCGCTGAAGACACGGACATTGTCTACTGGGGAGTTCCAAGGCACTGAAGGTGTTTTTGCCTGGGGAAGGGGTCCGAAGCAGCTGAACATGAAACAGGGAGGGTAGAATCGAAAATTTATCACTGACATCCCAGCACAAGCATCAAGGGACAAAACTTTTTCAATTTTGGACAAACAACGGTTCGTTTGTGACAACACGCGATAAGGGGATGGCTGGGTGCCCAACTCTGTAATGTAATCGTACCTTGTTTATGAAACGACTGACGGACTGCAACAAGTTGTAGCTCACCTTCGAAAGTCGGGAACTGTCTTGAAATCACCAATTACGAACTTGTGTTGATGCAACAAGTGCCGCAGAAAATCATCCTTGAATTGCACAGACCCATTGTAGTGCTCATCGCAGAACAAACACTTCATCAACCTGAAGAAGGAAAATGTCATTCAGACTTCACAGGTCTTTGTCGATCAGACGAAACAGGTCTACCTATGTCTGACAGCAGTCCTTTCTTGTCAAATTGTACGCACTCTGTGTTGGGGTCGGGAGGTGGAGTGCCAACAACAAACGTTTGTGACGTGACGGACTCGTCAACGGAATCATTCAAGTCGAGCGTCAAGGGTTCGAGGCAGCGCGACTCTCTGGAAGCATCACCCTTTCCGTCCGGTTCAGACAGCGTCGGCACATCCATCCCTGGCAAAAGTTCATGTGAAGTCAGTTTGCCTTCAAACTGAGATAAACTGTAAGCACATCAAATTTGCCTTCATTTGGTTGGGGCGTACATTCACAAAGAAAATCGAACGAGCTCGATTTCAAACACTGCAGAAAACTACCGTGCCCACTGGACGCCGCCATGTTGCTGCAGGAACGGAGTGAATATTTCATTCCAAATGGTTTATTTAATTCTAGCGAATTCCGAACTAGATGTTGTCACTTTACTTCAGAAAAGTTTTGTGTGACAGCACTGATGCAAAGTCTTGTTTTAGTATTTCAAAAAGGGAGCAAACAAAAAATCGGAAAATACAATTTTTGTTATCAGATGGTTAACCACTGGTATCCAGAGGAACTTGGTTCTGGTTTCTTTGCGCGAATTCTCCCCTTGGCAGTTTGAATATTGAGGAGAAATGTCATTCATTAGGATTCAAACATAAAGCTGAAGTCTCTTGCTTTCTTACACCAGAGTGGTCATTTGATGTTCAGTCATCCAAGCGTTGTTCACCAACGGAATTTATTACTCCTCTACTGATGCACATTGCACTCAACTTTGTTCAAGACAGCTTCATCCCGCACCAAAGTGTGAGTCATGTGATCGCGGATGAGCCGAAATCTCTCATGTCTCAGCAATGAAAACAAGGAAATTATTGTGCTTTTGGATATTAATGGATTAAACCACAATGAAAACTTGGAAGCCTTCGAAGCGGGCAAAGTATGGAGTGGGTAAGTGCAATGTCTGAATGGCGTTCTTCCTGTACTGCAGTGTCTGCAAGTCAATCGAACAAAGGTGACAGTTGACACTCCTATCACTGGAAAGAAGGCACTGTCAACTGTTGCTGCCAGCTGATTCTGTTTGATCTGTTGCCATGAAGACCCCAAAGATGCTGTCCGATTATGAGATTTCTTTCAATGCGAAGTTATGGGGGGGAGGACAATTGTCGAGAAGCAAGTTTTGCAAACTTTTTGACAGTGGATCGAGATGTCAAACAAGTGACACCAGTTGACAAGCAAGTCGACTTCTCAAACAAAACGCAAAGTGAAAGGCTGACGTGCGTCACAATGAACAACTCCGAGACTAAGCGAGACTGGTTTTGACTTTTCCACATCTGAATTTGTAACGAAGAGCTTTTTACTGCCGGTGAATTTGTCAGTTCAACAGTTGGACGCGGACAAGACGCCGACTCACTGCTCACACACACACACGCACCACACACACACACGCACACACACACACACACACACACACACACACATTCAAACAATCGCTTTGTTTATTTCAGCCATCTACAACTTCGACGGGAGGGTTCAGAACGGCCTTTCCCTGGAGATCGGGGAGACTGTTCAGATCCTGGAGGTCTGTAGCCTCCCGTCAGGCGGTAAGTGTCCACTTTTGGTTCTGTTTGAAGACGGTCATTCCAGTTCTGTGCAATGTCAGCCGGAAAATTTGTCAGAAAACTACTCGTAACTGAGTGGAAGCATTTGACATCAGGCAACTATGAAATGGGGTCTTGATTGTCTGATTTTATTTTCAGAATGGTATCGTGGATTTAGTACCAGAAACAAGTCCAAAAGGGTAAGTTTCGGGTTTATTGTTTCCACGTGAAATAACGCTCGCATCGGAGCCCAAAGAACTTTCACCGCTTCTTGGTGACAGAAGCCCACAGGGAACTATTCTGTTTGGTTGGTTTAGTGTGCGGTTGTGTTGTTCGTGAGTGCGTGTGTGTGGTTTTTTCTGTCATGTTTGATGCCAAATCAAATCGGCCCGTACTCTCCGGACGGAACACACACAGTGTTTCTGACAGACATTTCACTTCCATCTAAAAGAAGGCACCAGTGACAAAACGCATTTTGGACATCCTGATAATTTGAAATGAACCCTTTCTGCAGTGAACACGCTCTTGTCAGAGATGCAGAGACGTTCACATTGTGTTTGTTTACAACCAGTCATTGTCTCACTTTTGTTTGTTTGATTGCAATCGGGTGACCAAGAAACATCAGATGCCAAAACAACGAAACTTGGGAGTGGAACAAAAAAAATGACCGCAAACAAACAGTTCGGCTGCAAAAAGTCACTTGAAGCTGTTCCATCAAAAGCACACAGCTGCGATTAAAAGCAACAACTGCGAGGCACTCATGAACTACGCATGTTGAGTGGTACGAGTACGCATCCTGTGGTGCCACTGAGCAAAGATTATGAACCGTCTCTAAAACAGATTGATGGATGGCGTCTCAGCTCGAAGATGAACGGGGGTTGCTGGAATCTTTTCTCGAACAAGAGACACAAAGTTGGATCGAAACAATGTACTCACAGAAACTTTTTGTGGTCACAACAAAATGTGCTGAAATGTAATAATCTTCTGATACGGAATCGTCCCTTTGTGGATTTTCGAGATGGGTATTTGAGCACTGAAGACAACTTCATCTTGTCCTGCAAAGCTGCAAGGCCTTCAACAAATGAATTTGGAACACAACCAAAAGCGGGTTTTCAGGCCTCCACTGCATTGCAATCGTCTGCAGTCCATTCATCGTGATTCCTTTATCGAAGCTGTAAAAGCCATAAATCTGGTTAATTGATTTTGCACTGGACATGAAGGGAAATTCCTTTAATACGCGCGGCGCATGCCATGAATACGGTAAAGAAGCGGTGTCAATTGCATTGAACTGAGCATTCACTGTGCTATGGGCGTACGTTTTCGCCTGAGGTGTGATCCATTTTCTGATTTCCCAGCGCCCCCAGGGCAGTGTGCTCCTGCAGAGGTTGGGTGAGAAGATTTTTTCTCAAAAGAAGACTTGTTGTGTCAGCGGACAAAAAAGCACCTGCTCTTGTGCTGAAAGCAGCAGCGAACGGACAGGGGCAGTTGTCATTTGACAGTTCTGAACTCGGAGTCATCTTGTGACAAAATGTTTTTGTTTTTGGAGAAAAAGTTGTGAGTTCAGACTTTTCCAGTTCATCAGAAGGGCAGATTGAGCACTTGACCCTCTGATAAAAACAGGAGGAGATGACATTCGAAGTCAGAATGACAGCGTAGAATGTTTTTGGTGGAATTCAAGACTTCCCTCGCTCAACACACCTTCCGTTGTGCTGTCACTGAATGCGTCGAACCTGGAAACTTCGCTTCCGTCAGACGAGTGGAGCGATGAATCTTTTGTGATGCAAAGCAGACGCGAAACCCGCAAAATCAAGAGAGGAGAGATAAGGGAGGCAATAGAGATTCCGCGCCTGTGGAGCTCGATCGAATCTGAGAGCTGCGTGCGATTGTGGACTTGTGATGTGAATGAAACGAGACTCGTGATCCTCTGGATCTGCGTTCGCATCTGGATGGGGGTCGTTTTGCGGTTTTTCTTGGAGGAATGCAGTCAGTTTCGGTTCCGGTGCAATGTCCTTTGTTTTGAAAAGAAATGGCGACTTCTGGACGAGTATGTCTGCTGTGCAAAGAATCACACAAAACAGATGTGATTTTTGCCCAGTCTTTGTCACAAAGAAAGGGTTTTCTGCGAACGTGTTTTGAACAGCTGAAAACAAAACACAATTTTTGCAGCAGGATTTCGCTCTGAACACCCAGAATGCGTGCCTCTTCAAGTTTATGCAGCTGCACCGACAAAGCTTTGATGACCTCATACGCAACAGAAATCAATTCTGCTCTGCAGATCCTGGTTTCATCAATATCTGTGCGAAAAATACTCCTCCTTTTGTTTTAATGAAACAATGCAGCTGTACTCGACATACACATGTTCGGTGGAGCTCCGAGAAGCGTGCACCGCATTGGCGGCGGCTGCAGCTTTGTTGTCGTGCGGCGGAATGATTCATCGACACATTGACTCTGTTTATGGATGCCGCCAATTATGACCACTTACGGCATGCAGTCTCGCAGACATACGAGGTTGTTGTGGATACGGCGAGGGCATGAGCTGCATTAAATATTGAGTGGGCATCTGCTCATCGGGGTGACCATTAGCGAGCATGTGGGGCGCTTATTGGACGTAATTGCGACGAATGTAACGGTTGTGTTTGGGAGCGCCCCTCGAGGGCATCTGTTGCACCGTTTTCCCTTTCACGTCACTTGGCCTCAGTTGGGAGGTACGAGGAGTTGTACTGGTACTTTGGTTGGTGTTGCTGCCTCAAATTCGGGAGGAAGACGATTTGCGGGGGAAGACAACGTGCTGACATGTTGTATTGTGAGGACTGATGGAAGCTGCTCATGCCTGGGAATGTGTAGAAAATACGAGTATAGTTTTATTGAGTTTTTCTTTCCGTGTAATTTCCCGTTTGCAGCCGCATGTAGACAGAGGCGTCCCCGGAGGGAAGCTTTATCCCCATCCAGAGTACAATAAGAGGCGGGAGCTCGGCTACTGTTTGGACGGGCTATTGAAGCCAGGCCCCCGGAGCCGCTGTTAGGAGACCCCGAGCAGAAGACCTCGCGGATATGTTTGGTCAAAGAATTAGATTGTCTTGGGATTCTTTGCTGCAGACTTTTGTCGTCCATTGCTTGATTCGTATCGGACCTGAGAAGCTTCCTGTCTTGCTCATTGTGACGTTTCATCTTTTGGGAGAAAGACGCGAAAAGCAAGCTTGAGTCGAAACTGTGGCAACAGTTTGTGAGGAGCTGCTTTTGTTGAAAAGGAATGCTTGAACAAAGTTGCTCAAGCAACCGGCAGTATTGCCATGAAAGTTCTGTTCGACAGAAGGTGAAGAGGTATTAGCTTTTGCCTTGAATCCTTGCCACGCAATGCGCACATTGCAAATCTTGTTGCTCGCGTGCGCGCTGCTAATCAGGCTCATCTCGAGACTTGACTCCGAACCGCAGCCAAGTGCAGCCGCAAACTGCCAGCGAGCAACAGATCCTCCGCCCACGACCCGTGAGGTCTGTGGGTCCAAGTCTCACTGGCGATTTGAATCTGTGTCCAGTTGGTTCAGGGAACCTTGCGCGAAGGACTCTGAACACGCTCATGTTCTTCTGTCCCGAAAAGGGCCGCCTGTGGCCCATCAATTGTGAGTGGTAGATTCTGGATTATCTTTTGGGAAGAGTTGAGGTGTTGGTGTCAGACGTCAAGACCGTCGAGATGAGATCAGCGTGGACTGGATGGATTAGACTGTCACCAGAGCGAAGAGGGCGAAAACTCGCGTCCAGCGACCGGATCATGTGAAGCTCAGTGGACCGGCCCAAATCGATTCAGGCTTCAGCCAGCGTCTTTTGGCAAAAATATTCACCTTGAAATGTGAAGACCAAAAAATCACTGCGATCCTCAAGTGCGAAAGAAGGAAGTAAAGATCACTCGAGTGCAGTCGAATCTCGTCTCCTCGAAAGATCATTGCATAGTTATTTGTCTGGGGACTCTTTTCTCTGGCTCTTTGTGGCGGAGTTGATAGTTTGGATGGACCTGGTCTCAGGACCACCATGCTCCTTCAGTTGTGCTGTGGAAGTGTCATTGGGAAACAGCACGTTCAGCCAACGTGGCTCTGACTCCCTCTGCTTCCCTCTCACCAGTCTGAGTGTCAGAGCACAAAGTTGTTGGAGAGGCAGGGAGAGGTTTGATATTGTACACACTGGCAACTGCACTTGAGGATGCCTGATAACAGCACACGGGGAAGTTTTAATCGTGACAGGAAATCAGACGATGGACATTAAAATCTGTTGCCTGTGTCTCGTTTGGAAGGGCTTCCCCGCCACCGGGCCCGAAACATGGCGGGAGTGAGCGAGGAAGATGAAGATAACGACGCCGTTTGGATGCAGCGCGGCCCCCACCTGTACATTTGTCGGGTCCACCGAGGCGGCCTCGTCTACATTACTCTTCACTCTGATCCGATTTGCAAAGTGTGTTGTGTCATCCAAATTTGGTCAGATATGACAGAAAGCCAATACGCAACGCAGACGCGCTCATGAAACAGCTTCTAAGACATGTAGAAGTGAGTAATGCATGCGGTGAGAACCAGGAAATTCTTCTGGGTAAGAGAACTGCACATGCATCATGCAGATGTAGATACGCAGTAATTGTGCAGCAGTTGTTCATTTATGTCCGTCCTTTCGCTTCCGGCGGCGCATGAAGGCCACAGGGCCACGGAGCCGCAGTTCAAATGCCGTGTTGCTATTCAGGTTCTATCTGATCAGATTCGAGTGCAGTGTACTTTACTCGCACTCTGCAACTTTCCAAGAGCTGAATGAAAACTGAGATTGGCTCTTCAACGCTCTTCGTCCCCAGATGTCAGACTTTCGTGCCCAACACTCGTATTTATTGCAACGAAGTCTTTCCAAAAAAGTCGTTGAATTCTGCATCGCTTATTTGGCTGTGTCAGCATATCATCTCGCAGGGAAGCCCTACTCTGATGCCCACAGCGTGTACGCACCGCGGAGTAAAGGCCCCTATCGCGTCACGCGGGGCCCGGAACATTGATCCGGATCCACTCTGATTGTAACTGATTTTCCTGTCCATTTTCTCATCTTTCATGTACGTGTATTGTGTGCCTATGGAAGACCCTGCATGCGATTTTTCCTGCGGGTTCTCAACGGGTCATGGAGACTCGGAGCGCGTGCCCCAGTGTATTATGTATGGACGCTGAACACAGAAGGGAGGGAGGCAAGTCAGAGATGATGCCTCCAAATGAAAGGAACGCCTCGCGTTTGCGGTGGGACCGCATTCATGGGAAGGGTCTGCCGTAGCAGCACATTTGGCACAAATTCCCACAGACGTTTCAAGCAACGTGTATATTTGTGTCACATTTGGGGATTTTGAGTGGAAATCACGCACACAGTGAGGCCGTCGGTGTGCAGCCAAGTGGATATGTAGAACATTTTTTTCACAGAGCCATGTGAAAGGAAAATCTAGAAAGGACACGGTTGTTTATCGTTTCGATGCCAAAAGCTTCCAAACACATTGAAGGAAGGACGAAAGTGCGAGAAAGGTTTTGTTTCAGTGTCTTCCACCAAATTTTGGCCATTGTTTTGTGTGTAGAATCCGTTGCACCTGCGCCATCTTGCACGCACGTGCGTTAGTCTCGTATTTTCGACCCCGCGACATCCACGCCTCACGAAGCGGCTGTAGCCTCGTGAGCTTCACTTGTGATCAGAGCTGAAGGGCAGGAAAATGAGACGGCCACAGATAGTGCTGTGTGTCCCTCCCTCGAAACCATAGAAACGTCGTTTCCATTCGCGTCCACTCCGCTTGGAGCAGCCCGCAGTCGGTTTTGTGCGAAGGGGTCCACTGCCCTGTCGGAGGAAATAACGTCTGAAATGTTCTGTGCATGGGTTGCTCTTCGGACTCTGCGCCTGAGTGGAAAAAAGACAGATCCAACTGAACATTGTCTTTGGTATCAGGACACGTCAGACGAACGAAGCAGGTTGTTGTTTTATTTCTGCATGAATTTTGGGGAAAAGGTTCTGTGTGGGCGTCGTGCGCACAGCTGCGCGAAAACACGACAGATCTGAGCTGCATTGTGCACACACACAGAGAAAAAGACAAGATGACACGAAAATTAATTTTTGCGAACGTGAAGGAAGATCTGGTTTCAGAGCTGGTGTCAGCGTCAGCAGACAACTTCACTCTTTTGCGATCAGATTCCTGGTTTCATTTCCGCTTCTCCCAGGTTTTCCTTCATCAACACACCGGTACCTGTTCTCTTCAAGGATGAAACCAGCTGCAAAATAACTCTCGGAGATTTTTTCCTTGTGTAGCGTGGAAACATCATCTTCTGACAGAAAAACCATCATGTTATCCTCAAGGGAGCAGAAAGGAGAGGGAGGACTGACCCTTTTAACTTGGTTACTGCAATCTGGGCTGGTGGAGAGCGGCCTTCCACTTCCTCGGGTCATAACATATCGTTGCGTTTTACAATGCACTGAGGTCCGAGTGTGCGGGGCCGAGGCCGGGGCTGAGTGCTTTCGGTTGTCAGCGTGCATTTGCGGTAAAACGCGGCTTCATAGATGAGGAGCCACGGACGCCGTGTCCCGAGCTTGTCGTCTGTGAATGCGCGCAAGGAAGCGGGCACTTCAGTGCAAGGGAAATGCCTGGAGGTTGTACGTGTCGGGATCTGGGTTCATCATTGAGATCAGATCAACTGAAAAATTGCTTCGCAGGATCGACACTGAGTGACACATGCCCTTTGGCGACCGCAACAGCTTTGACCTGGAAAACCTAAACATCTGATCACGGTTCTTCGCAAGATTTCGTTGTCGTGTTCCTTTCTTTTGTGCGAGAGTGATAGCTACAGGCGGTTGTCGAATGTCGCTCTTTGTGCGTTTGGTTCCAACACTCAAACTGAGAAGTTTGCTTCTGAAGCAGCCAGGGTCGCATGATGTCGCTTGTGCTGGTCTGGAGGCCAGGCAGCTGCAGTCAAGCTGCAAAAGCTTGGAGTGTTTGTGCGGATATGACAAAGGGCGTCATCGCGTTACATACGAGGCGGTGACATGGACGCGCGAGCGAGCAGCCGTGCCTGGTGCCTGGAACGCAGCGTCTGGCTGCTGAACGCTTCCTCATCCAGACAACCGAAGGACTGGAAGGAGGTTTTTGGTGTGAAAAGTAAATGCCTGGAGTTGAGACTGAGTGAGAGTGTCGCTCTTCGTGTGGTCAATCTGACTTCGGGATAAATCCGCTAACGCCAAATCTGATCTACGAGTGCAATGTGCACTGCCTGCAAACGGAAACATTTTGGCGCCTATTGCAAGAAGAGATTCGTTGAGACAAAGCTGTGAGACTATTGCGCAAGTGTAGTTGTTCAAAATCAAATGAAAACATTTTTGAAGTGAGCTTGAGGTGTTGCTCAGTGACGTTTGTTTGCGTGTGTGTGAAGAACCTTCCTCATCAAAGCAATATACAGCTCTACAACTGAGTTCCATTCTCACTGTTGCGGCGTCGTGGTGATGCCACATGCATTGAAAATTGCAGGTTGTTTGAGTCCACAGAACCAATCTGACATGCATTCCTGCAGCTTTTGCGTCTCGGGGACAAAGACATTTCCTGGGGGACTCCATCAATCTGTCCGGAGAACCATCAGCCTTGCCGTATCGCAAGATGCAAAGCACAATCAGAGGCCGTCAGTTTCAACAGCAGAATCACAATAGAATATCTTTTCCACGAAAAGAGACGCGTGTTATCCTATGGAGATCTCGTGTTTACATTTCGCGCAAACAAAAACTGAAGAATGAGACACTGTTTGCCTTGTTGCTCCTCATAAAAGCTTTTGCTTTGTCTGTCAAGTGTTTGAAAACCATGGTTCGTGAAGACTTCCGAAGTGACACGCAAAGAGGACACCGCCTGCTGTTTCCGAAAAGGTCACACTCTTTCTCAATTGAAAGGATCTTTTTGTTTGACACTTGTTTCAAGAAAAGTGAGACTGTTCAAGACTCATGTGAGTTGTCGACTTGTGGCCACTGTCGTTCGAGTGTGTGTGTGTGTGTGTGTGTGTGTCTGTGTGTCTGTGTCTGTCTGTGTCTGTGTCTGTGTCTGTGTGTGTGTTCGTGTGCGTGTGTGCACGTGTGTAGGTGTGCAAGTGTGTGCGGAAGTGAAACGTGAGCGCGCGTGTGTGTGTGTTTGGGTCTTCCAGGGAAAGTATTTGCCAGATAAAGCTGGAACTGTGATTTAGAAGCGTCGATGTTGGCAGACTGTGTTTGTTTGTGTTGCGCGCGCTCGATGCGGTTTCGTCATGGAATCACTTCATCCTCAAGTGGCAATTTACGAGGAAAACATTTACTCGCACGACTCGCGTGACAGCCATTGATCCCGAACAACGACGCATCAATGAGTAGAATTGTGTCAGCGAGCAAAGACCCAACGGGGGGGGGGGTCCGTCACAGGTGGGGGGACTTGATTGATTCGATTGAAATCACGGATTCTTTGTTTCGCAAATGTGAGAGGATGTATACACAGTTACGTTGTCATTGTTTGAGATCCAGAGAAATTTCTTTGGTGATTAGTCTACTCATTAGCTTCAGCCTGCATGCTGTCACAGTTGCGCAAACACTGAGCTAAGTGGCCCGTCAGTCACTGGAGAAGGCTGGGAGCTGAGTCTTCACCTTTTTTTCGCTGCGGATTTGGTCTGTTTGTGAGGTCTGATATTCCCATGGATATCGGGGGAGGGAGACGCGTCGTATTAATACGGAGCGAACAGCTTTGTTAACCCACATGGTGTCACTTTCCATCAATCAGTGTCTTCGCTTTAGCGAGCAGGCGCTACGGGGAAATTTCCCCCCTGTTCACCTGAACAGAGATGTAATTTGGGTGTCCGAGTCCATCGCGCCGTCGCTCGGAAAAGTGTAATTGGATTGATGAATTCGTCTGGAGGAGTCGAGACCCTGTGGAAGCCTTGCGCTCACAACTCATCGGTGAAACTCAATTCTGTGAAGCCATACATCAAAGTTCATCAGAAATCGTTCAAACGATCAAGGCACTCTCACCACGATACTTACAGACACAAACCCACAAAAACACACAAACTCCGCACACACACACACACACACACACACACACACACACACACACACACACACACACACCAAACAGAGAAGAGTGCGTCGTCCCAGGTCAAGTCTCTTGACACTGAACATTTGTGAGATGTCACTTCTTCCCTTTATCAGTGCCCAGAGCGCAGAGAAACACACTTCCCCCCAAATGTCAGTTGCGACTCTTACTGGCACGAGTCCTTCTGCGGTGCCGAAGGGAAAACACGAGGAGACAGTCGTCTTTGACCGGAGCTGGAGGAAGCGTAGGGAGCCCAAAAATAGCCTCCCAAACTTTAAATAGATTTTGAAAACACTCTATTAGTGTCTCGTGTGCCGCCTGTATTGACGCAAGTCGCACGTCTGTATTTTCAGGGCATCTTCCCGGCGTCTTTCATCCATCAGAAGCGCTTTCATGTCGACGTCGAGGGGTGAGTACAAAGAACTTGACATTTCTTCTTTCGTTGCGCATACCTGTGTTGAGCTGTAGATAGATCTGCTGTGGCACAGACATGCTGTGCTTTTTTTTCGACCAGGGAGTAAATCTTGTGCATTGTCAATGTGTGAGACAGGTGTCCCAGCAACCCCACCCTTTGTCGTGCCGAAGTCAGTGAGGCAAAGCGTAGACCTGTAGCAGGGACGGATCTACGGATTGTGGTCCACAAAATTTACCTGTCCATTTGAGGGGGGATTTGTGATTCTGTGGTTCAAACACTGGTGTGCACATGCAGGTGGAAACGCGAATGGAAATTCCAGGATGAAACAGAATTGTGTGTGACAGGTCGGAATGTGACGGTGGATCCCCGCCCTTGTGTCTGATGCGAAGTTCCGCGTCCTTGGCATTCCATGTCAACTTGTGGATTCTTGATTCAATTCTGTTGCCAAAGGAAAGGGATGTGATCAGTTAGTGGCGCGTTCATTTCCTTATTTTGCATTGTTTGTGGTGGTGGTTGCGTGGAGAAAATCGCTTGTGAATAACTTGTCACGTTGGTTCGAGCTTGTTTGAGGTTTTTAGCACCACTGATGTGTAAAGTGAATTCGTGTGACGAATGCTTGCCAAATAGCCTCACAGCGCGAACTGTTCTGAGCCCATATTTAGAACACAGGAAAGCCACAGAGGGAAATTGCCTTCCGGAACACATATGTATTGAAACAATTCTTTGTTGATTGTGTTCCCCGGAGCAGACATCAGAGGTGAAGCTCTCCTCAGTGTTCAGCATGCGTTTTTCTGTCACAAATATTGAACGAATGGGCGTTCAATATGTGTTTTTTAATGCACGAGTGCGTTGCACGAGTGCTTTAAGCACATATTGAACACACATGAGTGTTCAATATTTGTCTTACAGCATGTGTGTAATATGTGTCGAATGGAAATGCATTTTTTTGGGGCATGTTGTGTTTTGACAGTGTGCTTGATTTTCTGCGGGTTGTTACTCAGTGGTTTGTTGTATGTTCAAGGGTTGTGCACTGGTCAGATTTCCGGTTTTGTGAGGCAGTTTGTCGAGGTGTCGTCGTGTATGTGGTGGTGTTTTGTCATGGAGGGCGAGGACAATGATTTCCCTGTGTCCCAGAAAGGTTCTGGTGAGGAGAATGTTGCTAAAGAGTCGAAAGATGCTGTTCTGTCTGACGGAGAATTTGAGTACTTGTCACAAGTGATGGACACAACTCCTTCTTTGAGTTCGACGCAATTCACTGACTCGGACAGTCTGTTTGTCAGTCAAAGTGGACTCATTCCTCTGGTTCCATACGAAGACGAAGACGATGACAGTGATTCTGGTGGGCCTAAAACAGATGATGAGACACCAAACTTCTTCTTTGGACTGCTGAATGACAGCTTGACTGACGACCTTCCCGACCCCACTGTGGCGGTTCCAGTGACGCAGAGCAATGCCGACACCCAATGGTTGCAGTCTCAGGGCATTGACTTCAATCCTGCAGAGTGGTGAGTATGTTTTGACATGGTGAAGTCGAGATCTCTGCGTGCTCTTTGTGGAAGACTTGATTTGGAGGGTTTTCCTGACACTTGTTCATCGGTTGCAGGGGAGTCATTGCGTCCACGCCGCAGGAGGACTGTGCATATGGGGCTGGCTGCATTTCGCCCGTTGATGACCCTGACATTTCTGGAGCTTGGGGAACAACTTCAAATAAGTTCAAATTTAGACAGAACATTCCTGACAAGAGGTTCAAGCCAGTTGTTGATGATGAGTGTATTGACGAGCTGTCTGTCCATTCTTTTTCGGTCAATACTGACCGGAAAGTGCAGTGGGTGTGTGATATGTACAAAGATTGGTGGTTCAATCGTGTGGCGCAAGTTGACTGTGATTCCAGGATAAAGTGGGCTCGACTTGAGGATTGCAAATCTGGTTCTAAGGCAAGTTTCTGTTATTCCATGTGCCATTTTGTGGCAGAGATTCGTCGCAAAGATGGCAAGGAGTTTCCGGGGAAAACACTGCATGAGATCATCATCTGCATGCAATTCTATCTCCAAAAAGTGGGGGTGGAATGGAAGTTGCTTGATGACCCCGCATTTGTCAAGTTGCGTCACACGTTGGATAATGTTATGAAGTAATGTGCAGAAATGGGTGTTGGGCAGAGGAAAAAAGCACAGTCAATTTCTTTGAGTGAAGAAGACGTGATGTGGTCGAAGGGAATCTTGGGGGAGGCAAATCCTGTTCAGTTGCGCGACGCAGTTCAGTACCTGCTTGGAGTGAATTTGGCATTGAGGGGGGGGGGAGGAACACAAATGTCTCCGGAAGCCTGGTTTTGATGAACAGATACAGTTGTTAGTAGACGAGGAGGGGGACAAGTACTTGTTGTTCACGGAAGATGTGAAGAGTAAGACCTCACAGGGTGGCATTTCAAGCAAGTTGGATGGTGCGAGGCAAGTCTGTGTGTATGTCAGTGAGAGCCCGCAGCGCAACGTCGTGCGTCTGTACGAGAAGTACATTTCCTTGCTGCCAAAGAGACCAAAATACAGTGACTTATTTGTGTACGAGTTGGCAGAGAGGCGTCGAACTCCATCGACTTGGTACTGTGATCGGCCTGTTGGCATTAATGTTTTGAAAAAAACAGTAAAAAAATTGACAGATGCAGCAGGGCTGAAAGGGAATTTTACAAATCATAGCCTGCGTGCAAGTTGTGCAACACGCCTCTACCAGAGTGGCAAGGATGAGCAAACAATTAAGTCCATAACCAGACATTGGTCCAACGCAGGTGTCCGGTCATACAAGAGACTGAGCAACAAACTCCTGAAGTCTGCAAATAAAAAGATTTGTGGTGAAGGAGTCACTCTGGAAACTCCAAAGAGAAGACGAGTTGTCTCAAGCACATTGTCCAAGGCTCCTGAAAGTCCTCCTGCAACTGTCGATTTGGTCAGCAGTGATGACTCTGAAATTGAGTGTGTCAAAGTTGTGAAGAAGTCTGAGACTGCCACAGCACATTCTAACACTATGTGTCAGTGTTTTGGACATGTTGGAGGTTGCTCTCCAATGTGTGTTTGCCTCAAGGCAGTCGATAGGAGAATTGAGAAGCGCAGGAAGTTGTTGTTGTCAAAGAAGAAAACTGTCTGAGATTGTTTTTTGTCCTCGCCCTCCGTTGTGTGCAGTTGTGTTCGAGTTTGTTTGACTTTGGAACAGTTCCGTTGGTGTTCAATAAATTGTTTCACAAGTTATTGAACTGTTGTGATCGACAGATTCGTCGTATATATCGCACGCACCGCCGCAAGGCATTTCCATTTGACACATATCGCACTAGTGCTGTAAGCAAAGATAGGGTCCTATGCGAGCGGCGTCATTACGATTTCAAAAGATAAAGTGCCACACGGGAGTAAGACCATGTTCCCTTTGCTGAAAGCACAAGTTGCTCGTTTGCTGCTGCAGAATGGCAATGCTTTTCAGGAATGAGCTCTCATTCAGTCTCGCCCGATCCTCGGGCTCTTCTCACACACGCCCGGAGGGGCGAATTTGCCGACATGCAGCCCTGTGTGTCGGTGCATCTGATCTCGTCTCCTGTCAGATCAATGAGGGAAAAGGTTCTCTGTTAATCCTGCTCATGAACCACTGTTTCGCCTCGTGTGAGGTGAAGAGGTCCGATCGATGTTCAATCGATAGCAACAATTACACCGACTCGAATGAGAATCAACTCTCCCGAGATCGAGCTGCACGACTTTGTATCTTTTGCTCTCCGGCTGCTGGTGGATGACTTTGTGTCTGGTTGAAGGCAGAAAGCGTGTGTGATGCGACCGTTGAGGGGGAAAACTTGCGTTCGTATCTGCTCTTTGCGTCTTGAAATTGCCAAGAAAGAGCATGGCAGACAGACAGACAGACAGAGTCATTGATGCTCTTTCAGGTGGGCGTTGAAGTTTGCTGTTTCCGTTCCCAAATGCTGAAGGGAGGTTTTTTATCTGACAGCAGCTGCGAAGGAAGAATGCGGAGCACGACGTCGCAGAGTTTCAGCAGCTGTGTCATGTCGAGCTCCTCGTAGTCTCGTACTCGTACGGATAGCTGTGACATGCCCATGCTTGTGTCTGTGCTATCAAAATGCAGCTGCCTGTGCATGATCGAATGACTTCAAAAGCGAGAAGCACGAAAACGAACTTAAAATCTGGAGTTGAAACAGCGTTTCTCCTGACGATGCGTGCACGCAGAGCGGGCAACATTTGCCCCTCATAATTACAGCGCAGAAAACTCCAATCCCGCGGCATTTCATGTTCTCTGATCTCGCGTGTTCTGTCGGGCTGAAGCCAGGGGAAAAATCGGTTCCGTGCCGTGCGCATGACAGATTGGCGCACTCACTAATTTGCAGAGTGCTTTGTCTCGTCAGTTCTTATGAATGAATTTCCTCGGTGCGAGACTCCTGATGAAAGACGTGCTGCTTCATCGATGCTGCTCGGGCTGAATTTGATTTGTGGAGAGAGAAATTCAACGATCAGGAGTTCCTTCGCACAAATCTGCGAAAGCAGCAAAAACCCTTCAATTTCCGAATGCATGAAAAGAAAATCTGGAAGCAGCACCTGGGGTTCTGTGTTGACGTGTTGAATCCCTCGTGCTGAGTGCAGAGCAGACCTCACAAGCGCAGAGCCGACTCCAAGGTGAACAGGCTCTCGACACGCCAGTCTCTATACGTATTCGTTGTCTCTTTTCGCTCTCCAGCGCATGCAGAGCGCGTGCGATTGCAGAAGTGTCACAGCTGTGAAGACGGGTGAGCTGATTGCAGAAAAGCTGTTTGCCCCTTTTCCATTGGCGCATGAACTCTTTGTCTTTCTTCGTGAGATACCGTATTTTGCTGATTGGTGTCAAGAAAGGCCCAATTCTAACTTCGCTGTTGTGCTCAAACGGACGGGCGCCCCCCCCCCCCAAAAAAAAGACAATGTTGAGCCTCTGCAGGTCTGACATCAGCTAAGACAGCCCAACCCCCGATGTGTACGGAGTTGTGACAGAGTCAAATGCATCAACTTCACTCTCCCTCGAAGTTCACAGAGATCGAGACTCGGAGACAGCAGCTTTTGACCTCGAGACACGACATGTTTGCTGACGCAGTCTCTACCTTTGCGTGCGACTTCGCCATTTACAGTAGAGAAAAAGCCTGCAGGTGTTGATGAGGGAGAAGCAGTCGGCTGATAAACGGGGCCTGCAAAGAAAACACTGCAAAGCTGAAGTTTGACGCAACGAGCTTGTCTCTCGTGAGATGTTGGTCTTATGGAAGTACCCCGCAGCAACGGTCCATTTTGAGATGTTTGTTGGCTGACATGTGAACAAGGTTTGCTGCTTGTCGCTGCCGCGGGCTGAACGTGTGTTGTTTCGAGTGTGGATAGCCGTGGGTTTTGTTCGCAGTGTTGCCATCACACCATCTGGTGGGGACAGATCAACTACAACATCTGGTGGGGCCAGTTCTGCCACCATTTGGTGGGTGAAACCAGATTCGCCACATGAAGTGGTGGGACCAGGGTCGTTGTGTCACTCACAAGTACAAAATTCCCGCAAACGAAATGACACAGCCACGCACTGTCTTTCGGAGCAGACCATTCCAGCTCATGAATAACTACAGTTGAGACGGTGCTCTTTTTGTGAGCCTCCGACATGCGACTTGACAACAGCAGACGAGATCCTCGCGTGACGGTTTCAGGCTGGTTGGCGATGCGTCGGAGCGACGGAAGGAAGAGAAATATGTGGATGCATATTCATGGGATTCCTCTCCCGGCAGCGGATCGCTCTGGGGTCCCGTTTGATGGAGGTTGAATTTGCTGGGTAATTTGCCGCCGCTTTTATGGTGTGAGATAAGGGAATCACGCGGCCTTATCAGTCCGAGATGGAGTCGAGATCGATCACTGGCTGCCATCAACGCCGAGAGAGCCGAGGACTTTTCCGTGTATTCTCGGTCAAGTACTCATCTTGCTCTGGCTGGACTGTAGGTGAAGAGAAATGACGCCATGGGTGTTTTGTGGAATTTGTGGGTCGGCGAAGGGAACAACCAGTGTGTTTCTGAAAAGTTTGTCAGGAACAGCGGCGTTTGGGGTGTGAAGCGAGACATTCGTTCATGCGAGAAATTCCCCAGAGTCGGGATCCAATCTGGACCTGCCACACCCAGAGCGCTCTCGGCCACCGGGACTCATTCACACCTGGAGTCAGAGTCTCACAGGAGAACTTCCTCTTCACAAGACAGGCTCCTCTCCCCAGACTACGTGACAAAGCCGCCCACTTCCCGGGCTCGCCGGGCTGGACACAGGCTCCTCGTTGACTTGCAGCTGCTGGTGAATAGGTCCACAGTGCACCTTCCACTTGCACGTGTGAGCTTCGGAATTGAGTTGTTTGGCAAGGAAACACAAAGGTTTCTTTCTCCCGCTCTCTTCAGTCTTTGCTGCCACGGATACTCCAGGTGCGGGATTGGAATCTCGCACCTCTACCTGTCTACGTGGTAGTCTCGTGTCCGCAGCGATAAACTTCGCTCTTTGCACAACACTTGATTGTCTGCAGTAGCGCTTTGCTGCTGATATCTACTATCTGCGCGAAAAGTTTTCTTTATCGCTCTCACTTCCCTGTTTGGTCTGCAAATTCAGAGGCGTGAGTAGCAGTCAAACAGAACTCGAGTTCAAAAGATGGAGCGCATGCGATCGCCTTTTCTTCCTTTGGGGAATTTCCCATTCGCTTTGCGGGAGAAGTCTAACCTGTTTGCAGGTCATGTGATGTTGGAATGCAATCTGGATTTGTTTCACGTTTTCATCTGCCAACGAGTCTTTCGCACCCTGTATGCCCTGGGTGGCGTCGGGAAGAAATGCAGTATTGGCCGTTGAGATGTCCCGAGTCTTTTTCTTTCCAAAAGCTGTTTTCTTTGCTTTTGGCCGTTTCTGTATTCGTGTCGCTCGGGCAAAGAAATAACGCTTGACCATCTCGAGATCGAAATGTCCCTTTCCTCGCGCTGCTGTGCAGCGATAAGGCAAAACAGAGCAAAGCTTTTAGCCCGATTGTACAGAGCTAATCGCGGTGCTTCAAATAGTTTTATTCCCCGAAGAGAATAATTAGCCGCAAATGACGGAGGAAAATAAATATCACTCACGAAGCTGCCTGTAAAAGTCGAGTCTCGGCTGAACAATGAAGACCAATGTCCGTCAGACTTAAGTCTCCAATTCACTCAAGATTGGCGGAAGCTTTTCATTCGGCGCCAAAAGGAAGTCTCAGATTGTATGGGAGGCGGGAATGTCTTGTTCTTGGGCGTTGGTGGCCACGCATATCACAAGCAAAAAGGGGCTGGTTGTGTGAGAAATACCAAGTCTCTTTGGAACCTATGTCCTCTCAGAAGCGTCCTCGGATTTTGTTTCCAACCGAGACCTTGTGGGGGTGGATGGCGTGTCGTATCTTTCCTGCACAGGGACTGTGCTTCGCAGTTCTGGTTGAGAAAGAAGCATTGAGTTTTCTCTGCATTGTGTCGTGCTCAAAAGAAAACGTTTTTTCATTGCACCTTCAAAGGCAGAACATGAAACGTGCGAATTTCATTCCTCTGCGGTGCTCCTGGTTTGAAGTCTTTCTTCCTCGCAATGACATCTACATTTTCAAGATACGAAGGAAAAATAAGGCCCCGTCAGTGCCATTCTCTTTGTTCTTTACATTAGATTCCACTTAAATAATTCTACTGTTAGCCCAGTGCACCCATGTCAAAGTATTTAACACAAAAGAGTTA
>JAAUXT010016242.1_pt1 | contig 26784 bp, 25 predicted proteins | sample 7278171 | NCBI WGS metagenome assembly JAAUXT01 (sample SAMN14350112, study PRJNA611818) | marine sediment metagenome | isolation source: surface marine sediment (1.8m) | place: French Polynesia: Moorea | collected 2018-08
CAGACACACACACACACTCAGACACACACACACACACACACTCAGACACACTCAGACACACACACACACACACACACTCAGACACACACACACACACACACACACACACACACACACACACACACACGTTGAGCGGACGATCCCTGCGCTCACACACGCGGTTCGCATCAGCGTCGGATTGATGAGGTCGGGGTCCCTCCCTGTTAACCCGGGGAGGAACATTTCCAGATTGACCCATTTAGCAACACAGGGAAACAGAACAGTCCGCTACGTGTTTTTACGTTCAAGGTGCAAACGGAAGGGGTACGTGGTGAGCAAGGCACGTTCGTGTAGCAACAGCGATGGGCGAGCGCGCTCGCTTATTGTGAGCGTTGCTCCAGCAGAACCAGGGGCGTGTTCGATTGGACCGCAAATTTCAAATTTCGGGTCGAGTTTGCACCCACCCGAAACAGACCAAACCATGAAAAGTGCGCCTCCACTGTTTGGGGTGGAAACTTCGTGTTCGGGTGGTCAGTTCTGTTTGACTGGTTGCACACCAACTGCAAATTTGCGGTGAGTTTCGGGTCAATCGAACACGCCCCAGGACGAGCAATTCTGTTGCGGTTGTTTTGTACAAAACAGTGAACCTTTGGTGTTCAGCAGAATTGGTGCAGAATGAAGTTTTGCGGTGGATGACAGGTTTGGCCTCGAGGTCCGTTGGATCATCCCAATCTATTTGTCAAATGTTTATGTTTGTCAATTTCGATGTCGGCTGCGCCCCGGGACACGAAGCTTCGGGGATGACCTGTGATGAATAATTTCCTTTGTCTTTCCTGTTGACCCTTTGATTTTGATTGTGAATGGCTTGTGGCCAAGGTTCACGGGATTTGTCGGTTCGTATCCACACGTCCGCATTGCAACCGGGATGTCCCCATCAAAACCAATAGACATGCGGTTTCAGATTTTATTTGCACATCATAAATTCGGTTGAATTTGCTCTAATGAGGATTTTATTGCTCAGTTTCAAGTGGATTTATCTTTTGTGGCTCCGCACTCGAAATGATACCTTTCACTGGGACTCTTGACCGCACACTGGTGTCCAAATTGCGAAGCACGATTGTCAGTCTGTTTTTGAATCCGACATCTTTTTGCACACACAAGACGCACAGTGTGTGACATTCACGGACAGAAAACAGGAAGTCGCTTATCTTCTGATTTTCTGTGCCCCCCCCCGCGCCAAACAAAAAGACAACTGAAAACTTCCTCTTCTTAAGTTCGATATCCTGCGGTTGGTTGATCGTGATTGACGGATGAAACAGACTTTGTGTTGCTATTTTAAAACCTGTGTCGCAACGCATTGTTTCATCGCACTCGAATGAGCAGAAAGGAGCAAAGCTGGAGTGATGAAAAAAATACCTGTCTGAAAAAAGGAGCTCCCTCGTGTTGCTTGGTACTCGATCTGTCGTTATCAGCCGTTTGTATCGCGCGGTGTCGGCGAGACAAGAGTCGCTCTTTGTCTGCTGTGAAGTAGCCGAGTTGTAGACACCAGCGATACATGCAGCGACGACGGGACTGACGTGAAGCTCGGTTGCGGGTCCAGCGCAGTGATCCGGACAGACCAAGGAGAGAACACGCACGTGCGAACAGTGTGGAGGGTGCGGTCACTCGTTGGGGTGGGAGCAGTATCGCAGGGAAACGCCAGTGTTGCACCTCTGAGGGCGTTGCTGAATATTGACTGAAGATTTGTGAAAAGCCAGGTCAGATCAGATCCAGCTGTTCGAGACGATCCAACCGTGGAGGAGAAACGCCATGCTCTCCATGCGATTTCTCAAATACAGTTCTCCGTGCATGGAGGCTGAACCGAGGTGGGCTGAACTCACATGCTGATACAACCCTCTCTGCACAAATGTCAAAACGTTGAAAGCTGAGACCCCAGAATCGCTGGTTTGGATCCTCGCGCGCTGTGCCCCACAACTGGTGTTTACGAGAATTATCGCAACATTCGGTGTAATTTTCTGGCCGTTGGGCCAAAAAACGTTCTGACAGGAACTGGTCATAATCTTGTCAGTGACGTCTTTTCTTTTGACGTGAATGTGCAAAAATCTCGATTTACGGCACCAGTAAAGCAAACGGTTTTTGTGAAGCGTCCAAAGGGACATGTTCCTTTGGAACTACAAATGGGAACATTTATGGTGCTTTTGTCAAAGTTGTTCGCACTTTGGTGAAAGTTTGTTGAACCACTTTGTGAAGGAATTCGCGTTACCTGGGATAATGATCCGAAGGGTCCGAATTTCGCACACAGTGGCACGGAAAACTGAAATTCACCAGAATGTAGTTGTTTCAGACAGCAATTTGGCAAATAGGAACAATTTTTCTGTTTGGATGAAAACAAACTTGTTGGAATGTAAGATATGGCTGCGGGTGATTTATGTTGGTAGATATTAATACTGGGCTGTTGCAACTATGTGAGCAATTTGATAAGAGGCAGAACGGGCAGACACCACAGTTTGTGGTGAGAGGTTCTGGCTGAGGCAGAAATCTCGAGTGCTGATTTGCCTGGGGTGAAGAAAGTTGTCGTCCTGTGTGACCTTTTCGTCTTTTGTGCGTCAAAGCGCTGAGCCAATCCAGAGGCAGGAACAGTGTGTGTGTGTGTGTGTGTGTGTGTGTGTGTGTGTGTGTGTGCGTGTGTGTGTGCGCGCGTGTGTGTGCGTGTGCGTGTGTGTTGACCTGGCCTGGAACCGCTTGGGGTTCCAATCCGACTCTGAATCGGAATTTGTGACCCAATGTTTTTTCGAGTCCTTCTGAGTTGCAGTTGCATCTTTTGTGACGAATGGTTCGAAGCGATGTGGACGCATTTAGCTTTCAGCACTTCCCTATCTCGTGGTGTTACCTCTGACACCGACTCGCTGACAGGCGAGAAGGGGAAGTAGATAAACATTGATGTACTGTGACTGCGCGCAGTTTCTGATGTGTCTTAGTGGAAATGTGTTTTGGCAGCGACGCGTTCGTTTTTGTGGCTGACGAAGTCGGGTTCTAAACTGCCAATCTCGGAGTGACTCAGTGACGCGTTGCTTGCAAAATTTTTCACACGCGCTTGCAGTGAGACATCATGCACACACACATACACACACACACACACACACACACACACACACACACACACACACTATTTACCAGTGTAAACGTGTGTGGTACGCTGATGCGAGCTCCGCCCGTGGCAAATGGCGTTGTTGATTGGTGGCCATGATTGTTTTGATCGTGTAGTGCAGTGCGAGGTTGTTTGTAATCACGGAGGCGGATGTTTGAGTTGCGGTTTCACGGCTTCACGCCGGGCACCGGGCGAATCGTGCCGCGCCGCCCACGGCGTCGTGCGTCGCGCTGCGATCGTGCGGACCAAACCACGCTCGCGTGCGCGTGGCACGTCCTGCGCACCACACACAATGGCACAGAGACACACAGTACACACACGTGCACTATACACACGCACGTACGCTTCCAAACCACACACAGAGACACAGGACCACAGAGAAAACTTTGGCGATCTTGCCGCTGGACTTCCAGTCATGCAACTTTGAGGTGTGTCGTCGAAAACTTTCTGCCTCCATTGAAGTGGTTCTTGGTTTTGACTTTTATACCTGGACAGTTCTTCCCCCAAGGAGCGAATGCGATACGTGCCAACGTCGAAAACATTCTCCGTCAACGAACCCCTTCATTTGCTGTGCGTGAATTTTCCCACTGTGGCGTTCTGTCGTCTCCACCCAGAAACCGCAGTGGAGAAATCGGTTCTGTGTGATCTGAAGCCTTCAAGTCGTCCAGGTCACCAGATGGTCACCGGGTGTCCGGAATCTCAGCCAGATCTTTGTGGCGCCGCCTGTCGAAAGAATCCGATTTGGCGCTGCATTCACTGCCAAATATGAGCAACTGGGGCCAATGATTGTGGGTCTCGAGGGTCCATTTACGAGTTGCATCCTTAACCGCACCGCTCTGTATCGCACTCGCCCCGGGGGAATGGGCTGAGTTATGGAGAGGCAAATCTGACATGACAGTTTTGACGAAATTGGGTCAATTTAGAGGTGACCCAGATAAGGAACCCGGATCCTGGGGTTCAGTGAGTGCATGCAGTTCAGAGTTCTGTGGAGAATCAACTTGAGAACGACTTCAAGAATTCAAGAGCTTGTTTTGTTCTTGACAAGCCCCTTTCAAATTGGAAGGAAACAATACCTTATTTGCACTGTTTGAGACCTTTCTGTTTTGTTGTCCTGTCTGCATATTTTTGGGCAGAACGTTCGTGAGAACGTCCCTCTGCATTCATGGCGAAAGAATGGAAGTGCATGCGCGTGAAATGTGCGCGTGGGAAAGGGAAACAGGCGGCCAAAAGAACACGCATACAAATTGCGCTCTGTCTCTGTCCAAATCTGATCGTCTCATGCGAAACACGCACAACGCCGCCTGTAATTGCATTCCATTTGTGGATAATGGCGACGATAGTGAAATACTTGCGCACGTGAGCCGGCTCGACACGCATGCGTATGAGTGGCTGGGAACTGCTGAAGTCTCCGTGCGATCAGCGTGTTGTGAAGCGCGGGGTCCGCAAAGGTCCATGTTGGCCCCTGGATGAGGGTCGGGTGGAATACCGTACCCTGGATATGGTGTCAACTAGTCACGCTAAAAGCGTGTGTGTACACGGGTCCGAGCTTGTCACAACTGCACAGGTAAATTCTGTTGGAGCAGGAACAAGAATGTGCACCGAGAAGCGGCCAAGGTGGACACCGTGCGATGTCGTACCTCGAGAGCCAGTTTATTTTGACGTCATATTCGGAAGGTGCACTGTTGCATTTTGGCCACCAGCTCACGCAGGTTTCAGTGACACGGACTCTGCGGAATTTGAACGCTGATGTTGAATTGAGCCCCTTCACTGTGGAATCTCCTTCCATTGGGAGGGAATGGATGGTGCCTCGGATGTGATGACGCAGTGATGCGGCGGCGTGGAGAGTTCACTGCGCGCGCGCTGACGGCTCTGACGGCGTGGAGAGCTCACTGCGCGCGCTGACGGCTCTGACGGCGTTCACTGCGCTGGGATGGATGCGCAGCGGTGGCAAGGGGCGGACCCAGGTGCTGATCAAGGAGTGTGTGTGTGTGTGTGTGCGTGCGTGTGAGTGTGTGTGTGCGTGGGTGAGGGCGGGGGTTCCGCGTGTTTGTGTGCGTGCGTGCGTGCGTGCATGTGAGGTCCGGCCACGCGGAGGGACCAGTTTGTGTGTGTGTGTGTGCATGCGTGTGTGCGTGTGTGCGTGTGCATGTGTAATCTCGCATTTGATCATTTCGAATGCAAAGAACATGAAAAGTTTCCTTCTGATTGGCCTTTTCCCGAGCCTTTTCCCCCGCGTGGTTGCGCTGATCCACCGCAGGAAGTCAGCAGATGCTTCCTCGCCGAATGCCAGTTGTGTTTCTCGCTCGTCTGTGCGATCGATTGCTGCCAGAAGCTTTCATCGCGGAACCGTCCGCGCGTCGAGTTACGCTGAAATGCCAGGAAGATTTGCCTATTTGTGCGTAACTGCTGAAGTTCACGGGCGTATTCTTGTGTTGTTGCAGGTTGGAGCACGTGATGACTGAGGCTGCTGCCCCCTGACGACTCGGTCCAGTGAAGATGTCGTCCAAGAGAAACAGGGATGGGAGTCCCAAACCTGGGAAGCCCAAAGACCCGAGGTGAGCTACGTTTGCTCTGTATTCTGACACTGTGGGCGGGGGATCTTGAATGGCTCTTCGTCCCTGCTTAACAATCTCGTCATTTTCACAAGTTAGATTTTGTTTGGTGGGGCAACAGACCAACGGGCAGGAACATCCCTCAGAACCATCCCTGTTGAAGTCATCTCACTCACAGTGACCTGTGGTTTCAGGACGGACTCCCCGAGGATCAGGCACAAGCGCGGGACGCCCGACGTGCCCCGGGACACGCGGCTCCTCCCCAACAACAACCTGCCGGACCTGTGCGGGGACGGCGCCGCCGGGGACGCCGAGGGCATGAGTCCGCTCAAGCGCCTCCAGCGCCTCAAGCAGAACGGGAGTCTGCGGCTCACGTCCAAGGGACGCGGCGCCGCGTCCAAACGGACGCTCAACTTCCCTGCTGACGTTCAGAACGTGAGTGGGTCGGATACGTCACTGTCGGACAGGGAAGGGAGGGTGGAGAGGAGGATCAGCTCCGACAGTGACTTGTCCCTGGAGCGGAGCCCCCTCCCCCGCGAGAAGAGCCCCCTCCCCCGGGAGAAGAGCCCCGTCCCCGTGATTGGCACCCCTCTGATCAAGAGCTGCGTCAAGGGATCCAATGGCAACGACAATAATGGGAGCACGAAGAGCGTGCGCTTTGAGGACACGGACAGCGTTTATTTGCCGGGTGCACCCCCACTGAAACTGGACTCGAATGGCAATGTTGGAAGTGGACCAGGAAACATGTCAGGAGCTTCAACGGGTGAACTGAAACCCCCGGAACTGCCCAAGGCTCCTCCTCCTGCGTGGAACCGAGGCTTGCCCGCGGGCCCGGCCAAAACCATGGCGTCAGACACTGAGGCCAAAGAGCCCAACGACGTGGACTCGGAAACGGGCGAAGTGAAGCTGGATTCCACGGGGCCTGAGGAGACGTCTCCGAAATGCACGTGCAACGAGAAGCCCAAGAAACCCGCGGTTCCCTCCAAACCCCCGAATCTGCAGAGACTGAAGGCCCGGCCCGCGAGTGTACATAGTGCTGGGAGTAGTAGCAGTGGGGACAGTGGTTGTCAGGGCAACCTGGAGACGCCGCGCAGTGGTTGTCAGGGCAACCTGGAGACGCCGCGCAGCAGTTGCCAGGTGAACTCAGAGACGCCGCGACCAGTGTCTGTTGTTTCTGTTCAAAAGCATGGAGAAGTGTCCCGAGATGGGAAAGGTCAGGAGAACACGGTGACCGTGAACTACACACCTGTGCCGAAACCAGTGATAGAGGTGAAGCTGGTTCAGAGGCGCAGCGTCGCCAAGTCGCAGACGCCGTCCCCGAGTCTGAAGCATTCCACGATCAAGGCGCGGCCGCCGACGGAGGCGACGCCGGAGGAAGGACTGCTGCTCATACAGCAGAGGAAGGACGAGAACGGACGGTGGTTGAGTCGTTCCGTGGATGAGCTGGACAGGGACGAGATTCTGAGCCACACCCACGGGGGGCCCGAGGATCCTACCGACATCTACGCGTGCCCGACCTCGTTCCTGCGGGACCCCAACTCGAAGCTGCGTCACTCGTTCATAGACCGGAACCTGACGGAGAAGGAGCGTCAGGCGATAATAAACAGCGTGGGCGATGTTCAGACACTGCTGAGAAACTCGTTCGCGTCGGATGACGAGAAGATTTACTCGCTCCCGCAGCCGGCGTGTTATGGAGATAACACGCTCAAAGCCGTCAAGAAAATCACCGAGAAATACGACACTTTGCAGCGGAGGAAGTTACGCGCGCTTTCGTTCAGAGAGGGCGACAAATCCTCCGGGACAGGGGCGAGTTTTTCGCAGCCTGCGTCGCCTGTGTCGCCCACGGAGTTGAGTGGGATGCAGCCGCCCAGACCCCCTTCCGTCCCGCCCCCTCTCCCCTCAACTGGCCCGAGTTTGGACTCGGTGGATGGTGGTGGGTGTGGGCGTGCCCCGGGACCTCCGCCCACCCCGCCCCCACGCTCGTCGTCGTCCCCCACCCCCTCGCCCCCGTCGTCCCCGGCGGCCCCCGCCCCTGCCCCCGGGGACGCGGCGCCCGCTCCCGGCGTCACGGCGCGCGACACGGCCCGCCTCGACCTCTTCTACCGCGGCCGCGACACGGACGTCGTCGTGTGTCGCTGCCTCGCCGAGCTGCGCTTCGGGACCGCGACACACAGCGGGGCGACGGACGTCAGCGACTGGTCCCCGGTTCTTCACACCGGGGTCCCGCTCCTCGTCCTCAACACGGGACACGGGAAGCGGAGGCGCGAACTTCTGCTCACCATCGCTGAGCGAGAGACCGGCTTCCCTCTGTGGTCCGACAAAATCAACTACCTCTCCAACTACAGAGCTGAGGAGGAACGCACTGAAGATGGCGCCACCACCACCCATGTCATCCAGGTCTCCAACAACCTCAAGAAGGTCGCAGGCCTCGCGTTCCACTGCGCCACCGCAGCCAAGGATTTCCTGGACAAATTTCGCGAGATCACTAAGAACCCGAACGATGACCTGTGGAAAGTGAGTTGTGACACGGGAAATGCGCGAAAAAACAAGAAGCGGAGACCGTTCAGCTTCAAGCGGATGAAGCCGAAGCGGCCGGGGAAAGCGGACATCTCGGTGCCGTGCAACTTCGCGCACATCACGTCAATTGACCCGCAGGACCGGGCGCTGTTCGATTGTCTCAACGACGTCTCGCGACAGCTGAGTCGGAGTCTTCCGAACAGCCCCACCGGCAGCAGACCCGTGTCGTTCACGAACAGTTAACCTTGTGCGTGCGCACGCGCAAGCGCGTGTGTGAGTACTGACTGACTACGTGACACCCAGGTTCCAGTTTCTCTCCCTCTCCCCCTTGGATGGGATCTCCACCCGGTTGGAATTCTGCTTCAACAAGGCACGGAGAAAGGAACTCCAGTGGCATTTCCGAGACTTGAATTGCTGCTCTTCCAGGAAAGGTGCTGGACACTCTTGAAATCTCTTGGTGCAACTGTGGACTTGCAGTGGGTGCCCCACGCTGCTGACGGACTTACCTTGGTGCTGTTTCGCTTCGTGTGTTCAGAGCTCAGATGCTGCCAACACTCTCTTGATCTCCAACAGTTTTGTCTGCACCAACTTCGTGAGCTTTGGGGTTTGAAGTTGTGTTTTGTGTTCCGTATGTCGCTCCTTCCGCTTTGAAGTACAAGAGCTGAAAACAGCGTTGACACCCGTGGTTTGACATGTTATTCTTCCGCGCAATTCCTCTCCAACTGCATTGCGCCCAATTCGAATCGAATTTCATGCGAACTGCTGTTACTGAGAACACTTTCTCAACCGCTACTGTTGTAGAATTTCGTCTTTGTGAATCCAATTCACAGTGAAGCTGTTTTCTTTTCGCGGAAGGTGCGACCTTTGGAAATTTGTTTCGTCCACAATGCTGCAGGGACGTTGGTGTCAATGACGACGTGAAAACCCGTTACCCAATACAACAATACGCCAAGAAGACGCCACAAGGCAACGCACAATCTTGAGAAGTTTGTGCCGGTTGCTTTTGCGTCAGTTTTGTACAAAAATTGTGCAGATATGTTGGAAGTTATATTTTGCTGCGCGTGCGTGGTGCTGTTGTTTCGTGCAGTTTGTACAGAACCAAAACATTATTTAGTTGTCGCTTGTGTAGTGGACAATAAATAATTCAAAATACTCGTATTTTCAGAAAATGTTGTGTTCACTTGTGATTTTGCGGCTTCCTTCCATTCAAGAAATCACGCGAAGACAAAAATTTCCCAAAAAGCTGTTTGACTTGGGATACAGCTTTCAAGCGTCGTCAGTTTTGTCTTGAAAAATAAAGTGCCCGGCGAAGGCACTGTGGAAAGGAAAAGTTGGCACTACGAGCGGACCCAGGTCCCAAATGGATTCGTAAAAAATCAAAATTTGGAGGAACAACAGGTGAAAGCAAGATTAGACCTTCCGGAAGTGACCTCAGCTTGTCAAGGATGGAAAAATTTGGGGTTGAATCATTTTTGGCGGGGTCCAGACTCGGGGTCCGCCAAACTGGCTGAATCCAAACAAGTTCTCACACTTACGCACAAAAATGAAAAATGGTCCGTGTCAGTTGAGGTTGGGCGGTCCCCCATATCCAACCGAGCAGACCCGTGTTTGCCCTTGTCCCAGTGTCACCCATCTTGAAACAACCGGAATCTTCTGGTCGCTTCAGATCCACAGAAGAACCATTCGGAGTTTGGCGCGCGTCACGTGACCAGCCCGAGCGAAGTTTACTGCGGCGCGTGACGTTTAGTCAGCTTCCGGTCATGCGCAGAGAAGAACAAAACAGAGAAATAGAGAACACTTCACAGCTTCAAAATGCCGCTTTTTAGCAGTTCAACGCCCTTCGATCCTGATGTCGGTGAGTTGAAACGTTCAGCAAAATGTCCCAATCCATCAGGATGTGAAGTTGTGTGGGTACGATTGCCATAGAGACGGAAAACTGACGTCTAGTTCAGGCTTTGGCCCTCAATGAACGTCTGGGTCAAACATCAGTCGAGTCATCTTAAGATCAATGTAAAACGGATTCTGCAGGTTCCTTGGTTTACAAAGACAAAACAGCAGTGGCACTGGACGTGTCCTTGTGTGTATGCAGTCGGTGAAGTCCCAGAAAATGAACAGAAACCTGGCGAGCTCCGCCTTTGTGTTGGAGGACAATGTCGACGACGTCACACAGACCAGATTTCCTGACATCACCAGAACTGTCTTTTGCGTCTTTCCGGACTCTGAATCTGGAGCGCCCTCAAGAGTTTGCGAGTCACATAGATCCAGCTGGATTTTGATGTAACGTTTCCGTACCTTGTTCTCGTGATTTCTGAATGCACACCCGAGGGGAGATCCTGCGCTGTCGTCCTCTTGCTGATCCGGATCATCCCGTCTCCCCGCTGCCCACGCAATGGACCATATTCTCGTGTGTTGTATCAGTTGAAGGATGAACAGGTTGGAAAACAGATTTCGGGGTCAGAAGTTCATCGTGTGCGCGTTTTTACAGAGAAGGCGACGAGCGAACTCAACACGACGGAGGACTGGGGCCTCATCATGGACATCTGTGATAAAGTTCAGCGCACTCCCAACGGGTGAGCAGCGTGCTGCGGGTCTGGTCTCCGGAAGGTCACAGATCCACTGTAGTTTACCAGTCAAGCAAAGGGGCTGTGCGACCTGACCAAGAAATAAGGCAATTTGGCAACGCTGGTTTGACAAAATCGAACACAACAGATTTGACATTGAAAACGCGCCATGCACTGGCAGCTACGCGGCCTCTGACCCTGTTGTGTGACTGGGCGGTCAAAACGGGTTGCCGATGTAAATGGCAAAGGAAGCATTCAGTTGCTTCGGAGCAGGGGCCCTTGTGCGTAATTCTTAGATTTATTCGCAGCTTCTCCGCGACACTGCTGGAGAAACTTCTCGTGTGTAAACATCGATTGAAAGGTTTCATTTGATTTCCTTTTCCAGGCCAAAGGATTGCTTGAAGTCAATCATGAAGAGAGTCAATCACAAAATTCCACACGTGTCTATGCAGGCTGTCACGGTGAGTGAATCTGCGGTCCTTTTACTCACGAGTCCCGTCGTGTTTTCTGACGGGGGGGGGGGTCCGAAATTGTGGGTTGGGACCAGACTTTGGATCCGATAGAGCTGAGTTTGCTAAATACTGGCCCCTTCTGTGATTTGGGCCCAGTTTTGCACTGGGGCCCTGAATACTCGTACACCTGAAGGTCTGGCAGTACAGTCGCGATTTGCTGGGAAAGTGAGTGGCGAATCGTTTGACATGAACAGTAACATGTGAAACGGGTTGGCGAAACAATCACCACAGCAACATCAAACAAATTCGTGTGAATGACTGTGATATCTGTGATTTCACTGCAGTTGCTGGACGCCTGTGTGAACAACTGCGGTCAGGGGTTCCTGCTCGAGGTGGCTTCGAGGGACTTTGTCTCGGAAGTGAGAACGCTGATCGGGGGCAAGGCGCACCCGAAGGTCGCACAGAAACTCAAGGAATGCATCAAGAGATGGGCAGAGAACGACTTCAAATCAGATCCAGCATTGAAGTGAGTTCCTCTGCGAGGCCTTTCTGTTCTGGATTTCTTTTGTGCAACTTCTTTGATTTCCGGAATTGATTTCGGCGAATTTGCGGACAGGTGTAGACAGGACCCTCCTCTGGCATCCACATTTTCACAATTTACCTCTTCAATCCACAGTGCCTTTGCTGTGTTGAGTATTCTGAGTTTGCTTGCTGCAGTTCTGTTGCAACTTGACTCTTCGCGTTTGAGTTGTACGCAGTTCCTTGCAAGCGATGAATGTCTATGCCATGACAAAGACTTGTTTCCGTTGCAGTTTGATTCCAACTTTGTACAGCGGTCTGAAGGGGGAGGGCGTCGACTTCTCGAATCCAGACCAGCAGCCTGTGAGTACACGTCTGGGGGACCTGAACTGCTTGTCGTGATCTTTCGTGCGTTGCATTCTGGGCAGTTTTCTCCGGTGTGTGCGGTTTCACTGTCTCGCGCAAATTGTCCACAGAACTACACCTCGTGAGAGAAAATAAGCAACACTTCTACGCAATTGACCTTTGTTGAGGGTGGGGTGGCGTGCTCAGTTCCGTTGAGTGGGTAATTATTGGAATGGAAAATTCAAACGCTTGGTTTCACCTGTGTGAGAAGTCTGACACTCCACCATTTTGACTTCAGGCAAAATCATCTCAGTCCTTACCAAAAGACCCGAACGTGGTGTCGAGTATGCAGGAAGAGGAGGACATCGCAAAAGGTAGGTTCAGATGGCAGAGGAAAGTTCTTCAGTTGGAAAGTCAACAAGCGGGTTCGTTTTTCGTGCCTTACGCACCCTCGGACTGTAGTTGGCTTCATATGGAGCTGCGGCAGCAGCGGCAGCAAAATGAAGTCACCACTTACTGCAATGTCAGCAAATTTGTTGCATCAAGAATTGGCTCCCAGCGATTTTCTGCACCAAGCTACCTGCATCACATTGGGCATCATGTCAAATGTTGATGCTGCCCTACAAAACGCACAATGCAACAAACTTGCCGCAGCTCCATATGAAATCAGCGTGTGTTTCCGTGTGTGTGCTCTTTGCACTCATCTCTGCAGCCTGTTCTTGCGGGATTGCTGCCACAGGCAAAACAACGCTGATGGGCATTTTGACCACACCCTGTGTCGCGATGAACGAACACGCTCACACAAGGGGTGGGAGCAGAAGGCGTTTTGAAGTGGCGCTGAAAGCTGAATGTGAATCGTCGAGTTTTACTGAACATGTTGCTTGCAGCGATTCAGCTCTCCCTGCAAGACGACAAAGGCTCCAAGTCGGGCGGTGGCGGCGGCGCCTCGAGCAGCATCTACCCTTCCTTCAGCACGTCGATGTCGAGCGCGCTCTACGCCTCTCCGAAGAAAGAGCCGCGGCGGCAGGTCAGTGCGCGTGTCCGCCATTTCCGGTGGGAATGTCCGGTGCTTCCGGTGATAATGTCATGTACTTCCGGTTTGCGTCTCTGGAGTTTTCCGAAGCTGGGTTGTTCGTGGTCGTGTAGCGTGAAACGAAATACACGATTCTCATCATGGATTCAATCTTTTTTTGCGCTTTGTGAGAGAGGATGAGTGGTTGCAGCAGAGGGTTTGGCAAAAGATTTGGAGTTGTGATTTGCTTTCACTGAACAACCGTTGGACCTTTGCAGGTGCGCGCTCTGTACGACTTTGAGGCCGCAGAGGACAATGAACTGACGTTCAAGGCGGGAGATATCATCGGTATCATCGATGACTCGTGAGTGCGCTTTGCTCTCTGTGCGTGCATGTGTGTGCCTGTATGCGTGTGTGGATAGCGAGCGAGCACGGAGGTAGGGAGGACTCTGTGTGTGTGTGCATGTGTGTGTGTGTGCGTGTGTGTGTGCGTGTGTGCATGCGTGTGTGCGTGCATGTGTGTGCATGTGTATGCGTGTGTGGATAGTGAGTGAGCACGGAGGTAGGGAGGACTCTCTGTGTGTGTGTGGTGTGTGTGTGTGTGTATGTGCTCGTGCGCACTCGCTGGGACGCTGGGAGGGGACTTGTGGAGTCGCAATGGTGTGCTGAGATGGGGTGCAGGACTGCAGAGGATGTGGATGGTTGTGCGAGAATTGAGAGTGGGGTGAGGTGTGGTTGGATGTTGAAGGGTGAGATTGGTTGGATTGATGAGGTGAGAGGATCTGACTGTGACTCAGGCAGCTCAAACCATGAAACTGTGTGCTGAAGAGTTTGGTTTGATTTGCAGAGACGTGAACTGGTGGAAGGGTGTCTCGTCGCGGGGCGAGGGTTTGTTCCCGTCCAACTTCGTCACGGCCGATCTCTCCGTCGAACCGGAAGGTGCGGCTGTTTCCATGAAAACTGTTCAGTGAACTGGGCAAATTTCGTGTGTTGTCATTGCTTGTTCTGAAAATCGTCCTCGTCTGACGATTGAAACCAGTGTTCGCGCAAATTTTGCAGAGAAAACGAACAAGTCTGTGACTTTCAACGAGGAGGTCGAGGTGAAGACGGTAGAAGACATTCCAGAGGTCACAGAGATTGACGAGGTGAGAATCGATTCTTGTCCGATTTCGGTCGGAGTCGATTCCGATTCCGAATCGACTTCTGTTTTGGGCGTGTTCTGTTTGACGCATCAACGTAACACTCTGACGCCGTCTTCCACAAAACTTCCATGCGTGGCTCAAATCCAACAAGACTGTTGACGCACACGGTCTCTGGTTCAAACGTCAGAAAACATTCCCATTGGTTGTGAACAAGAAGACTGTCCAATTGACCACGTGGTTGGTGTGTGTCGCGCAGGAGCTGATCGACAAGGTGCTGGACATGCTGCAGAACGCGGACCCGACGGGGGAGTCGAACCCGGACCCGCCCGACATGACGACGCTCGAAGGTCAGTTTCGCTGTCGTCGCTTCGAGGTCGCAGCACCGAACTCGACCCAGCGTGCAGCCTGCAGATAAATTGTTGACACGACGGGGGATTGCGTTTCCGTTTCACAACAGACACATGGGAACCAGAAAAAGCCGAATGATTTCTTTCCGTTTGTTGCAGAGCAAGCCAAATTGATGACGCCGCTTATCGATAACGAACTGGAGAAAATCGACAGGTGAGAGTGACGACCTTGACCTCTCAGTCATTCTTGTTTTCAAGCTCAGCGCATGAGCACACGAAGCACGTGGCGTTCCACTCATGATCAAAGTGGTCGACTGCGCGACACCACTGCACGCATTACGAGGGGACTTTCCTTTCTGGCGATAAATGACCGACTTGAACTGCCGGGGTGCTTAACACAGATACCGATGTGGACTCAATGGAGACAATGGACACTGTCGCTTTGTTGTGGTCTCTGTTTATGTTGACAACTGTCTAGCCAAAACATAACAGCACATGTAGTCACAGACAGTTTGGCCCTGTGAACACGTCAATGAATCCCTTCAAAATAGTTTCCTTGTTGTGCTTGACACCGCGCCCATCTTGCAGGCCATTTTCTCAGCATGCACTCCTTGTAGTCCTGAGAGGGGATGAGACCAATCTCAGTGTCAACAGCATCCTGCAGGGCATTCAAATTTTGGAATCTCCTTCCCTTCAAGCCTTTTTTCAGTCTTGGAAAGAACCAAAAGTCGCTCGGTGCAAGGTCGGGGGAATAAGCAGGGTGGGGGAGGACAGTCCATCCAAGGTTGTGCAGATGAGTGAGAGTGAGAGCAGCCGTGTGGGACGGAGCATTATCCATATGTATGAAATGCCTGCCTCGCACCATTCCCCTGGGTCTTCTGTTCTGGCAGGCGATGTCAAACCTTGTAATAATCTGTCTGAAGACCAGTTGTGTGATGGTCACTGGGCGACGCACATACTCATGGTAAATAAGTCCTGCAGAATCGAAGAATGAGACCAGCATGATCTTGCCAGTGGCCAGAGTCCTTTGAGGTTTTTGGGGTCTGTTCTCATGTGGTCTCAGCCACTCCCGGCTTTGTTCTTTGCTTTCAGGGTCATAGGAGTAAACCCATGACTCATCCATGGTGACCGCAACCTTGAATACTCGCGGCTGGTTGATCCGGAGGCGTGTCCAAAAGTCGCAGATTGCAGCCCTGCGGGTCATCTGCTGGTTGGTGAGGAGGTGTGGCACATACTTAGCACACCTCTTGGAGAGACCCAAGTCTTTTTTGAGGATTCTGTGTAGGGTTGTGATGCTCAGACCAGTCTCAGTTTGGAGGCGTGGCAGTGTAATCTGGCAGTCTTGAGACACAAGGGTTTCCACTCTTCTGACATTTGCGCATGATCTCCCAGATTTAGTCTTTGGAGACCGATGTAAATCCACTATCTGTGCACGCCCTTCTTTGAACTGTCGGATCCAATGGTAAATTCTCGGGTCGCTGAGCCTTCCTCTGGTGAAGCACACATGCAGAGCAGCCTTGATTTGGGCAAATTCCCACCCCATTTTCACTCCGAACCAGATGCACACCCGCTGGGTCAGATGACAAGTGAGTCCAGTACATCGCTTCATGCCGACATTTCTTTTGGTAGTTCTCCTTGCAAGTCTCTGTTCACAGTGAAGGTGACAGACAATGTGCACCAGACGACCGAGGTCGCGCTTGGCACATGTAGTCAGAAATCAACATGACAGACTCGAGCCATTTATCGCCAGAAAGGAAAGTCCCCTCGTATTTACGATGGGATGAAATACCTCCACAGTCAACGTGGCGAAACGCTTTTAGCAACGCCGTTGTTGCCATGGTTACAGGAAGCACGCGCACCTGATGGAGATCAACGGGAAGGTGGTGGAGGCGCTGCAGATGTATACCAACCTGATGAAGGAGCTCCCGCTCTACGGGTACGGCGGCATGCCCAAGGTCGCCGGTGGTGGCGCTGCGATGGCGTCCCTGCCGCAGGGCTTCGTGCCGCCAGGGGTCGCACCGCCACAGGCGCAGGTACGTCAGGGACCAGCAACGTGCGCTGGAGGTTTCTTTCTGTTGGGATTCTGTGTCATATCGTGCGGGCAATTCTTGGGATACACGGAATTGATACCACAAGAAAAGTGTGAGGGAAACGTGAGACACGCCTTTCACCCATGTGGGAAGCACCTTTATGTGTTTTTACACAACAAAACTAGGGGTGCGTTTTTTTGGGCACAAGATAATGGGTGCAATTGGGGTGCATCTGTCCTTGGGTGTGACTTGCACACGGGTGAACACAGTGGCGCGCGCGAGAGCGACTGTGTTGTGTGTGTGTGTGTCTGTCTGTCTGTCTCTGTCTGTCTGTCTGTCTGTCTGTCTGTCTGTCTGTCTGTCTGTCTGTCTGTCTGAAACATTTTGAAATGTTTGTTTCCGTTGCAGATGTTCAACGGACATCCGCAGTTCGCGCCCGGTCCCCCTGGAGCGATGGGCCCTGCGCCGGGCCCGGGCGGACCTCCCGTCAGCGCCGCCGCGCCGGGGTCCATGGGCGCCGCGGGGCCGGCCCCGCCGCCGCCCGGAGTCCCTGCGCACAGCTTCTCCCCTACACCGCCGCCGCCTCAGCAAGGACAGTTCGCTCCTCCCCCGCCGCAAGGTGCATCACTGTTCATCGTGTTCGAACAAGAATGTAACAATTGAAATTGACGGAAATTGACCAGGAAACAATTTTGCTCAGCCTGCAAGGTAGACTTGCTGTTGAATGTGTTTCAAACTCGCCGATTGGTGCTGGTCTTTGTGTTGAAGATTGCTTCAAGGTGCTGTTTTTCTTTCGACTCAATTTGTGGTGTCTGGCCCCTGTTTTCTGCACCGGAAGTTCATATGCTCAGAGCGGGATGTTCTGCCGTCGTTGACCAATGAGCGCAATTGTTTCAGCAGTGAACGGAAGCGGAGTGGGTGCGCCGGCGCAGCCCTCCCAGCCCCCGCCGCCGCCGCAGAGCTTCGCGGCGCCACCAGCGCCGCCACCTGGCGGGGCGATGCAGGCGCCGCCCCCTGCGTCGACGTTCGCGCCGAGCTTCAACCCGCACGAAAACCCCGCGGCGCCCCCAGTCAGCTCCTTCGCCGGACCTCACGGTTTGTACTTGAAATCAGCCGTTCGAAACGCCTATACCAATGATCCTGACTTTGGGGGATTGTCAGTCTGCTAGACGCTGATGGATTTTTGTCTTGTGCAGGTCCAGGCCCGCAGGGATACATGGAGGGACCCCCAGCACAGCATATACAGCCTCCGCCTCAACAACAGCCTCTGCTATGAGATGTGGCGTCACCCTCAGAGTATTGAGTGGATAATGGGACTCGAGTGTGGCGCGTGGATATGGCCCGAAGTTGTGAGCTACGTCAGCATCAAGCTGACTGCACCCCGACAGAGCCAGATGGTCCTCATCCCTGATAGAATGGACCACCCCTTCAGGCGCTCGTGTTTTTCATTTTCTCTCAATTTAGTGCAAGAATGGGACCCACCCCGGACCAAATCGTGGGCAGGCAGAGATGAACGAGTGAAGTTGTGAGAATGCTGCTTTTGTTGTGGTTGCACACATTGATTCCGAGAAAGGTAGTGTGCCGAGTTGCCTTCCGTGTGCTGTCAAGGTGAAGCTAACAATTTGTCCACGGGTCTGGACGAGAATGGTGTGTGTGTGTGTGCGTGTGCGTGTGCGTGTGCGTGTGTGGCGACGTGGGACAGCACGAACAGCGAGAGAGAGACTGCGAATATGTGTAGTGCAGGCAATATTCGTGTACAGTCATCAAACCTTGTGAAACTGTTCGTTAATGAAAGCATTCTGATGACCAAAATGATTTTTTTATTGTGATTTTTTGTGCCGGCTGCCTCGGGAGTCGGCCAACAAATGTTTAGTTTTTCTCTTTTCACCAACAGAATCTTATTATTTTTCAAGCACACCCAACGCAGTGTAGGAATTCTGCACGACCGTCAGGCGCGTATTTGCACTGACTGGTGTTCTTGTTGGAATTTTCTCTGCAAGCTGCAGCACAAATTTGCCAAGTAGCGGCGAGATTCTGGCTTCGCAATTCCTTCGTGTCTGATGCGTTGTTCATTTACATTCGGTGCGTCCTACACGTTGTTCCGTGCGCTGGCTGTGCCTCGTCACAGAGAAGTTGACGGGCTCAAAGAAAATTGTGGCTTCTTTTTTTTTTTGCAACTGGCCGTGATGTTTCCGTAATTGCTGACAGGACAAAATGGTCGACATTTTGAACCTGGATCCAGAAGTGCGTGCTGAACATGGGGATGGAAGTGATGTTTGTCCAGTGTCCTCGCCAGTGTTGATTCTCTACAGGTGCTTGTTTTGTGCAATGCGCCGCAACTACTCCAGAAATTCAGTATGCACATTTGCAAAGTTTCTAGTCCGCGCACCTTAGGTTCTGTTCAAAGTGTGCGTGTGTAGCTATCGTAGCTCTCGTGCGCATGTGGTTCGATTCTTTTTTCAACCTCAGCGAATGCGAGACAGACACACAGAACCCAAAATACGGAACCAAACATTTTGCTTTGGAAGTCGTGATACTTGTTCTTGAATGCGAGGTTTTGTTGGACCTTGGGCGCTTTGTCGGTGACCATGTATTTTTTTTCTACGCGAGAGTTGTCGTTCGCAAGTTTCTGACGCCACCATGTTTTGCAGGTGGGGAAGACCTGTGAGGTTGGGAATCCCCAAGCTTCTGTACATTTGTAAATGTCTGTTCTGAACAATACATTCATAATTGAAGCTCCTGCCTTGTCTTTTGCAATACGAACGCGACAAGTACTGGAAACAAAAGCAATTCTCGCTAAAATGACGTCATTTATATCTCTTTATGTACAACACAAAACGCGAAGTGTCTCAAGCGTTTCAATGAGATTGAAGAGCAGCTGAGAGAGAGGCGGGGTCTATTTGAAGATGACTGTGTGCAGCATGGCTCCCAGGCACTGCACGATGTTGGCCGTCATCAGGACATTGACCTGCTCCTCCAGGTGGCGCTTTGGGTCCTGGAAATACAACGGTCACGTGATTCACCACAAGCCACGTGAGAGCGCATTTGCTTGAAGGCAAATCAGACACAACGAAAGCGCGAATCGGACACTTGCCTGTTTCCCGACGTTCTTGATCGCCAACTGTTCCGGCGTCATCTTGTCTTCTTCCTCCAGGCTCTGTCAAACAGACCAGAAAATTGGTGCACTTGTTGGTTCGAATTCATAGCATCGCCAAACACATCTCAGAATTGTGCTGTCACACGCACACACGCATGCGCACGCGCACACAGACTGTCACTCACACGCACACACACGCGCGTACACACACACACACACACACACCTTGTTGTAGTTCTTGGCGAGCTCGAGCATCTCCTTGACGACGCTCTGGTTGGTTTCGCAGTGCGACCCGTAGTCTTCCAGCGTGAGGCCGTCGATCCAGCTCTTCTTGTGCAGATTCAGCAACATCTGCGGAAAAGTTGGTTTCATGTCACTGGGAGTGAGTGCGGCAATCAACTGTGTCTTTTCGCCATCCCTGACTGGATTTCACAAATCACTCTGCGTCAAACATCGCACGCACACTTCAGTCACACACACGCACAAAATTGTGCATACGCTTCGGTTTGCAAGATAATGGTCTGATCTGAGGGAAACGAATACAAACCTTCTGTTCCAGGTCATTCTTCCTGTAGTTGATGGCTATGGAGTAGTAGTGTCGGTTCAACCCGTGAATGAGGGCCTGAAACACAGTTTGGTTTCCTCAGTCTGTCCTTCGTAGGTGCCGCAGACGCAAGATTTCTGCGACTACACTGGCATACGACCCAATGTTCCTTCCAACACAAGTTTGAGATTGGGCTTCTAACAAGCCGTGCGACACAAGTATTCTCGCTCATAATTTCTAGAGGAAAACCACCCAGACTGGGCACACGCAACATAACACGTACACACACACACACACACACACACACACACACACACACACACACGCACCTGGATGGAAGGCTTGTTGAGGTGCCCGAGGTTCGACGTCGTCTGTCGCGGCTCCTGCCCCAGAACCACCATGTTGGGGTTGATGAGGCGAAACGCGTCGATCACAACCTGCGTCAAGAGAACGAGTCATTCAGCGTTGACTCAAAGTTGCGTTCTGTTGTGCACCCCCGCCCCGCTACCACTGCCCAGCCACACTGCCCACGCATGCTCAACGTGAAGTTTGTGTGAAACGGGTTGAGACACAGGGTGCCACCGCGCTACTTTTGTACACGGAGAAACAGCAATGGGAGCGGAGCCCACGCGAACATCACGGTCAAACATCACTGATGCTCGGGGTTTGGCTTGAAATTGACCTTCAAATCATCGTTGGGACAAGTCACAAGAAGCCTAAAATCTAACGTCAGCTGCCACAAAACTGCCCCCCCCCCCAGCAGTGCGTTCACTGGTACGCAACAAAGCGCCGTTGTCAACCAAGGAAAGATGGCCTCGCCCGGAAACACACCTTTCCCTTGACGCTCTGAATCGGGTCCACGACGACGGCGACCGCTCGCTCCGACAACGCCTCGAAACTCTGCTGCGTGTTAATGTCCACTCCTGCAAGTACACCGCAACTCAGCATTGCGTATTCAGTCGGCGAAAGTTCCTTCAAATCAAAAACTTTGGATTGTCTTTGCTGCGATGACATTTTTTTGCATTCCATACTCCGCCGTTCTGGCGTCTTCAGTTCGCACAAACAGTGCGCATGCGCATTGATCGTGCATCGCTCTGCACGTGACATCACGTGACATGACAGCAGCGTCTGACCTGACAACCAGCACCCGAAGCCCGGGTGGGAGTGGTACCAGCCGACCACCATCTCGGGCCGACCCGTCTGCTTCAGCATGTCCAACATCTTCGCCTGGAAAACTGGGTCCACAGCCTCCACGCTCACTCCCTGAACAAGAACACAACCTGCTGAATGCGCGCGCCACCATTAGCACGACACAGAACAAGCGCGTCTCCGTGAGGTCACACTTTCCCAAGAAAAATCACCAAACCCTTCACATCTGGGCTTTGGAAATCCTGTCCCGAAGTCAACACACAGAAATCAAATCAGATTTCGAAAAATTGTCATTTGATTTGGACCTCATTCTTGTCAGGTTCACAAACCGAAACCACAAGCGCTCTCAAACGAGCCAATTCACAACGAAGCACACTCACGGAGAAACAAAAGCACCAAAGACTCAGCACTTCACGTGGAAGATTCTCACCGTCCCAGACTGCGGCATCGCGAAGACGTCGATGACTCTGACTGTGTAATCATCCACAAACTCTCCGAGCATGAGACCCATCACCTCCATGGGGACGCCTGCTCTGCCGTGCTTCAGCATCTGAAATACAGTACAGGCGCTGTGTGTGTGACGGCAATATCATCTCACGAGACATTGTTGTGGTCTTGTGTGGTCTCGAGAGTAAGAGTCACGACCGTTTCACGACTATCTGAATGAAAAAGACAGAGTAGATCTGTTCAAACTGTACAAAACTGGTTCTTGTAAAATTCGAGAATTTTGGTCGAGAAAGGAGTTGTGTGATTGAACAGGAACCCTTTTTTGTGAGGTGAGAACCCATTTCTACCATGATGCGAGTACAAACGACAGGTTTTGTGATCGCAAAGTTGCAGAACGATTGATTGCCAGAGAACGCAGTTGTCCCAACCTTCAGCAGTGCGAGTGATGAAATGTAGACTTGTTCTGCAGTGTCGACCGCAGGGGCGTCACTGGGCGCAGCGCTGCCTCCCAAACCCGGCATCCCGCCAGCTCCAAGCCTCAACAAACGATCCATGGTTTCCTTCTGCAGGGAAACAGAAATTGCGATGAACCGACATGTGTAGTGATATCACAAACACACTGGTTGGTATCTCAGGAGAGACTGTCCCCGAGGGCGGGAACCTCCATATTTATTGAGTACACAGTGGTGGCATCTGGCGAGCAGTGGTTCTAAATTCACAGCTAGTGTGTCACACCACACTCCTCCCCCACCAGGGGGCAGTGGCCTCAGCCAATTTTAATTATTCTAAATATTTTTATATTTAATTATTACATACATTAGACAGGGAATAGACACTTAAATCAAAATTCTGCTATTTTGCTGGTAATTACCCAGCATTCCCTCCCCCCCAGGGTGATCACGTGACCTTTTGTGGTTCTTCCTCTCTCTTTGACTGTCATGGCATCTGCACAAAGGTTGATCACACCTGAAGAAGTGGATGTCTTGAGTTTCAGAACATCGCTTGGAAGTTAGAAATTGAATCTCACACCCAGGGGTTGCCCAAGACTCACCCCAGGGTCTTGAGGGCTGTTATCCAACACTTTAATCTTGGACCAACTTCACATCGAAACTTTGACCGCCTCATCTGGGCCGTTGCCCACGGGCAATAGACGGTAAGTGGTTCTCAAGTCACTCCACAATGGCCTGTGAGAGCGTGCGACGACTGACGCCACAACTGATTGACTGGCAACTCCCACGCTGCGGCCCTTCAAACTTCGTGAAAGTCTTGACCAGCTGGTGACCAACCATGTCGCAGTCACAATTTACAGTCGAACTGCAGCCAGCTCACAACTGATCAAACTTGGGTTTGCGAAAGAACCTGACAGGCCATCAATTATCGCTCAAATTATCCTTCGTCCACCAGTTTTGGACCGCAGAACTCACACGCAAGAGAATCTTGCTGCAGGCATGATTCTCAAGACATATATCAGAAATTGCGCTCCACGGAGGTGATATTTACACCCTTTGCTTTGTGAAATCGCTGAGTTCAAAGTGAAAATCTCGGCTTGTGACACGGCATTTTTGGAGCGTGAAACAGGAAAAACAAACAGACCGCACTTTACGATTTGTTTGCACCAGAACACAAAATATTTGGCCTAGTAACATTCACATTCAAACAGTGTTCAAAATATCAGTTCGCATGACAATTTGACGCTAAATACCTGAAAAACTTGACAAAAATTGTTCAGCACCGGCTCAACAAAACACAAGACTGCTTGGCCACTTACGTTAATGAAAATACATTGTCCCCAAAGAACATTTCTGCCCCAGCTTTTGAATAAAGTAAAAGTATGTATTTTGTTAAATATGTTTTCCAATCTTGCACACTTGTTGGTGAAAACTGGAGAGGTTTGACGCGAAGAAACCACTTGGGTTTGTGTTCTTTGATGTAAGCGATTGAAAGGTCAAGCGCGACATGGGTTGGGTGAAAGATCTTTTTGATAGCAAGCTTTTTGAGCGAAAGAATCCGGATGGAACAGAAGGGACTATCTTGCACCCAAGTCTTGGAGGAGGTCCAATGGGACATGGTAAGAATGAGCCCTGTCCTTTGATGTAACGACAGGCATTCATGTGGGGAACCCTATTATCGCTCAGGCGCGGTTCTGTCCTCTCAGGATTTTGGTTGCACATTCCTTTGTGAAAACAGTGTTTGCCCACTGCATCACAACTGTACATCACAGTTGGAAAATTTCCTTGTCCGTGAATGCTGAATTTTGTAGATAACTCTAAATGCTTAAACTGCAATAAAAATAAACAAGAAACAATTCATCATTATTTTATGGATTGCCCTTTTTATGATGCACAAAGACAAATTTTAAAAAATAATATAATAACATTACATGACCAGTTTAAAAAGATACAGGGTTCCCACCGCACCTGGAAAACCTGGAAAAACAGGGCCAGACCTGGAAATCCTGGAAAAACAGGGGGTTTTGGGGAAAAAACCTGGAAAAATATTGCAAAACCTGGAAAAAATTTTGACCTCACCCTGAAAAAGCCCAAGAGCCAAAATAAAAAAAGTATCTGAAAAACATCCAGCTCAAGCAAGAGGTCCCAGATTTTTCTTTGTCTAGATATAGGTTTGGAATTTATTGGTTTTTGTTGGAACTTCAAAGATGTAGTTCTGATATGAAGAACTCATTTTAAGCCTGAGTATTGAGGACAAAAAATCTCAAAATATTCTTATCAGAATAGGTTAGCTGGTTATTTTCCAATTCATAACCAACAAAAGTGGGAGAGATCAAAATTTTGTTCTATATAATTTTGAAACAAAGCCTTCCCAAAATAAGTGATAATTTAAAAATATATTGTTACTTTTCTATTTTTTTTCCACAAGTACAAAGATTAATTTGTAGATTCCTTTGAAAAAGATTTAATTTTTACCAAAAGTTTGGTGGGGTTTTTTGGTAAAAAATTATTCATTTTACTTTATTTGTTTTACAAAAAGGGCACACATAACCTACAAAAAAGACAACAAATTCCTGGAAAAAACTTTGAAAACCTGGAAAAATCATGGAAAAATCATGGAATTTTGTTGGTCAGCCGCAGTGGGAACCCTGAGATAACAAACAGACAAATTATTCAAATAATTGAAGGGGTTACAGATCCTCAAATTGATGAACAAATTTATAGAAATGCATATCAATATATAAAATTGTACATTGTCACAACAGGCAGATTCATATAAAATGATATAAAATTCTCCAAGGTATTACTATTGCTTTATATTTATTTATTTATTTGTTTTGTATGTGTGTGAGATCCGTGTACTGAGACGGTGATCAATAAAAATTCATTAAATCATCGTGTGCGGCGAGTTCAGTTTTGAACTACCGCTTGAGTGATTATTCGATTGATACTGTTTCAGGGGACCCCGACAGCACGTACCTCCGCAAGATTGAGAAGGAAGTGTCCATTCCTGACCTGATGAAGAAGTTGGTTCACGAAGAGAAGTGCCTGAAAGAAGTTGAAGGTGAGGCCAGCAAATTCAAAAGAAATTTGGATGTTGTGCGTCTGTGTTTCATCTCAGTTTTCTCGGGCGCGCGCGTGTGTGTGTGTGAGAGGGAGAGAGAGTGAGAGTGAGAGTGAATCAGACTTGCGAGTCAGCAAGGTTTCTCGGTTTGTTTTTGTTTGTTTCAAAAAAGAAAAAAAAAAGAGATTTTTTGAGACGATAAAATCACACAATTCTTTGTCCACTCGTGTGCCGCACACGCATTCATTTTTTTTCAAATCCAAATCATTTTCGAAACGAGAGATTGATTTCACTGTGGTATGGTAATCCTCGTCTGTCGTTTTTCGTGTTCCAGAGTTTCACCGTTGTGCGAAAATTGAGGGATACAAAGTCATCTTCAAATGTCGCGAAGAGAACCGAACGATGAAGTTGTGTTTGCACAAATGGTGAGTATATTTGAACCAACGCTGCTTGCTTCGCATTGGGCGCGCAAGTGTGATAGTTGATAGTTGCTGTGTACGAGGAGGTACTCGGATCAACATGAAGTGTCGGTCTGCATGTTCAGCGGCGCAATCACTTGGCCAGTCTGCACTGAGGAGGACAAAGAAATTGGCTCTTCTGACGTTGTCTTAAATTTACCACCCGTGTCTGTTGCCAACACACTCAGCATGCAGAGTGACAGAGTTGTGATACACCCTCGCACAGGTACTTCCAAACAAAACACACACACTTCCTCTTGCCCGCAATTTCGTCAAGATGGTCGCCTTTCAGTCAGCTGCACCTTGGAGGCGCCTGTACGCACTGACAAGTGTTCTTGTTTTCCTCACTGTTGCACAGTTTGACAGAAAGAACTTCCAGCGACAGACTTGCCACGTATGAATGGAATTTGTGACATTGTGTGTCCTATTGGCTTGCGATCTGGGCCACTATTTCTTCCACCACATGCAGAAGACGCACCTGTTTGCCCCGAAATTTTGTGTCAAAACAAGGGGTGTGTCTGTAACATGTGTGTGAGTGTGTGCGTGCGTGCGTGTATGTGTGCGTGTGTGTCATTTGTAGCGCTCCGTCGCTCCCAGAGTGTGCTTTGTTGTACGCGGTAAGAGCCATAAAAGAGTTCCCGCTGGTTCCGACCATTTTCTGTGTCTTACCGATCTATCACAGTCGGTTGTGAGCTTTCCTTGCATCCGGAAATGAGAACATATAAAAACGGTGTGCACCTCTATTGCGGGGGATTCAAGCACTCTGGCTGTGGTCGAGATGTTCTCGACCCACAAACAGAAGGCTTCAGCAGTCCGCCCTGCCTGTAGGGTGTGTAAGGTTGCAGGGCCCTGAACTTCTGGTGCTTCCCCCATCATCCCTTTCGTGTTCTCTGGACGGCCCCAAGGTTTGCGAGCTAGCACGGAATAAAAAGATAACATGCCTCAGGTAAGGAGTTGATCTGTTTTTATGTC
>JAAUXT010029686.1_pt1 | contig 26771 bp, 22 predicted proteins | sample 7278171 | NCBI WGS metagenome assembly JAAUXT01 (sample SAMN14350112, study PRJNA611818) | marine sediment metagenome | isolation source: surface marine sediment (1.8m) | place: French Polynesia: Moorea | collected 2018-08
ACCAAAAAATCACATTTTGACTTTTGGCCAACAAAAAACCAGCAATGAATGTTACCATAGCAACCAATCACCAATTCTAAAATTTAGCCCAAGCAATTGTCTCCATTTTCTCAATATACTTCCTCCAGCAGATATCAACTGTTTCTGAGTTACAAAGCTATTTATACAGCCATACCCAAATTTCACCATGTCAGCCATATTGGTTTTTTGGCCATAAAAACATGTAAAATCAAAAATTTGTTCTTTTGATACTTTGTGCATCAACTACAGCCCAAAAGTGAACAAAAAAAACCAAACATGACTAAAATCAAACAAATAGAACACTTTGAAACTTGCATTCACACATTTTGCCTCTTGATGCCTGTAGGTGATTTTCACCACCATACAAGAAACAATGTATGATTCAAATCACCTAAAAACCAGCAACAACTTTTTTTGTACCAACCAAACCCCTGCTCCACCTGAAAGCCCCCAAATGTGAAGAAAACAAAATAACACCCTGGAACAAAGACTATTTGTTTATGAGAACCAGCAAAACAAAATCAAAACACATGTCCAACATTTCGAATCCACATTTTGAACTTTGTACACCAAAAATATTGAAGTATTCCTGTTTTCCTAAAAGGAAACCTGAACATGCGATCCGTTCGAATCACCTAAACACCGGGAGGCTCCAAATTGAAGATGTTTGGCTGGTGATTCTGGAAATTTCACATTGACGCCAGTGAAGCGAATTTTAACTCCACCTGGAAACAAATGAATGCCCTCAAAATTGCAGTGCTCTTCCTCTCAGAGCTTCGTTTTCTTGACTTTCTGGCTCATCAACTCTTTGCGATCCCGGAGGATCTGTGAACAGTTCGGCCGAGATCGGCGAACACGCAATCGCCATCGCGAATCTCCCGTTCTTTTCGGGAGCCCGATATCTTTGTTCGCTTCTGCGAACCTCTGGCTGCAGCTGAAGTTTGGGGGTGCAACATTTTCCCCCGCGATTTGTGTTGATGAAATTGTGGCGAAACTTTTCGGGGCCTGCATGAGCAAGACTTCTGCTCAACTCAAGTGCTCCTGGGATCAAAATGCTGAAAACTATCTTCACAAGAAAAACCGCAACCAAAGGAGAAAACAACGTGCGAAAGTAAAGTACCCCTTGAAAGCATGACAAAAGAACTCGGGAATCATTTCTCTCGGCTAAAGTTTTCTGACTGAAGAGAGAGTAAAAAACTCTGCAACATACAGAAAGAAGGGCATTCTTATGGAACTTTGTTGCCCCGTGGTTTGATAAACCAGGGTGACAGTGCTCAAAATACGTGTTCAATTTTGTGCAAATATTGACGAACTGACTGAATCGCAAGTGAACTTTTGAGAGTTGCCATGCATAGAGCCAGTTCAAATTTGTTGCGAGTGTGGCTTCAGAGATTTTTCAACGCTTTGACCCCTGCATCTTCGCGTGCGCAGGGAAAGGACTTTTGAGACATGGCATTCTTTTTCTGATTGCGAGTTGGACGAAAAATGTCTGAACACCAATTGATGGTTGAGTTTGCTTGGGCACATGCAAGGTCTGTAGCCGTGATCAATCTCTTCAAGGCAATGTAACAGGAGGCTTGCTGGAGCGACTGTTTTTGCGACGGCTACAGTTACTCCCTTGACAGATGGGAGCCTGATAACATCTTCGGTGCTTCATCTGTCGCAGCTGCAGAGGTGGACTGTGTGCAAGACACTTGGCACCAAAATGGAAGGGCACTTTGAATATGTTCGAGGTAGGTGTTGTTTCATTCGAACTTTTTCGATCACTGAAGAGTAAGTCCGAATCCAAACTGTGTGCACACTTCACAATTTTTGTGCCAAACGTTTGTTTGACAATCTTCCAATGCCAACAAAGTTGGGGTGCTTGGGAAAAGACTAAAGTGTTCACATGAAAACAACAGTTCTGCAAATCGAGTTTTTGAAAATAGAATTTCGCAGCAAGCCCGCGGGCAATGACAGACATTGAATTTCTTGTTCATAATGTTTTTTGTATGCAACAAAAATTGTTCACAAAGTCGGTCATAAAATTTCATGACATCTTCATGAAAGCTTTCGAATTTGTATGCACGCATTTTCGACTTACGAGTGGACTCATTCGACCGAAATGTATTCGGATGTTTTTGGGGCTTGTAGCCTGTTCTTTTTGCACAAAATGGTGTTTTTTTCATGCTATTTACTTCAGTCCAAGTTCCAAGAAAAAAGAAGTTGAAAGGCAACTTCCACGCAAATTTCAAACTTGGTAAACATTTACCTTGGGGATTGAAAAGTTACTCAAGAGTTTCATACATGGGCCTTTATGTTCGTGTAAACTTATCTTGGGCAAGGAAAACCAAGATCTCATTGTGAAGCAAGCGATTATCATATCGTACTTACTTGACTCTTGTTTGGCACAAAAGACATGAGAACGTAATGGAGAGTAACACTCTCACGCCATCTTCTAAATATCTTATTTCTTCTGACTTTAAGAGATTAAGTCATTCTTTACTCAAGCTTGAATACTGTTAAGGACGCGTATTCACTTGTCTGGCGTATTTGGCACATGCACACTCGTACGGAAACACACACGACGTAGTGCACGAGCGTGTGCATGTGCGTGAATGTGCATGAATCTCTGGAATTGACGAACGAATCATCGGGCCTGCCTCTGACTGAAGTGAACAAATACGAGCAAAGCCACTCTGCGTTCACTTTTCTCCTTGCATGTTACAGGTGCACATGAAAGTGTGAACACTGTGGTTGGTCCGAAGAATAACCAGGATCACAGGAAGTGAATGACAGAAGAAGAAATTGATCGAATTGAATTCCCAACAGCTTGCAGTGTTGTTTGCAAGATTGAAACCTGGAACCTGGATCACGAATCGGAGATCCGCAGGGCACGCTTTTCACTCTTGCGACGTGAACGTTCACCTGGAGCAAACCAAGGAATTCACGCAAACTGACAAAGTTGAAAAACAAAGTGTGGAACTTACTTGTTCACAACAGACAAGGTCGTAGCTCTCAGAGGAACAATGGGTGGACCGTTGGTGCGGGCCGGCGTTGCTCTCGCGGTTTTTCTGCTGCATTGGAACTCCTCGCGTTGCTGTCCCCTGGAGAATGAGTGCATCTGTCACAGTGGCGAGATCTACTGCGGTGAACTGGATTACCGAGCCATCCCGAGATTCTCACCTGAGAACACGACTTACAACACGCTGGACATGGGCAGAAATCGAATCCGCAGGATCAGAGCAAACGCGTTCAAAAACTTGAAAGTGAGGAAGATAAAGATCAGGCAGAATTCCGTGCCAATTGAGGTGCACAGGAAGGCGTTCAAGGGCTTGGAAGACGTACTGGAGGTTCTCCACATCACCCGGAGTCAAGTGGAGTCTCTGCCTCCCGCACTCTTCAAGTAAGTTCCCACCCATGAATAAAGCTTTGAAGGGCAACTGCCGTTGAATTGCTTCATCAAGAGCGATTGACTGAAAAAGCTTTAAGAACGCAATGGAAATAACTCAGATTCTCAATTGTGCAAGCGCAGGCTCGAAGTCTTGTTCACATTTATCTGCGGACCCTGAACTGCAGGGAACAGGGAGACCGGAACCGTCTCTGGCGTCAACAGGGAAAGACAAATCTGGCTCTTGCTGAACCACGAGCTGTCATCCTCCAAAACTCATGACCACGTGTGGCCCAGGGCTGCCTGGATTGCGGACCTATCCGTTGTCGTTCTGTTTCTGAAACTTAAAATTTTCTGGAGGTCAGGCGGGCTGTTGACAATACTGCAGCAGATTGACATTTAGTTCTGACCTCAGTTATCACAGTGAAATTAAATCAGTGGTTGGGTTCTTGGACAAGTCAGAGAAGTCTTGTAACTAAAGTTTCACAAAATTTGAAATTTCTTTCATTGGCGAATGCCTCAGCAAACACCAAAAAGAACTCAAAGAGGCATCCTGTTCATTGTGGAGATGCCCCGGGCATCCTGGGGGCCTGTGTCTTTCGACCCACGTTACACGGAATCTGATTTCACAAATGTCACCTGGTGAATCCCATGAATGTCCCATCAGTCAAATGTTACAGGCAATCGCACTTTGTAAATATTTGATTACATTTCACGGAGATCGTTGTAATTGAGTCCCGCAAATGTTGTCTTGCTAAGCTTTTGTGCGACGCTTGAGCATGCTTCAGCTTCCCATTCATTCAAAACCCTGAGACATGTGCACGCAAAACCAAGTCAAGAATCACATCGTCCCTGAGCGTGGCGATTCTCTTGTGAACCACGTCCCTGGTGACAGGGTCAAGTCCCTCCGTTTCTGTTGTGTTGTTTCACTGTTTGCCTTTTTCTTGCAGAAACATGAAGAAACTGAAGAACGTGTACCTGACAGGAAACAAAATGGAGAGTTTACCCAAAGGCGTTTTTCGAGCAGCAAGCAGTATCCAGACGGTGGACATGATGGACAACAGATTGACCCGTCTGGAAGACGGAATCTTTGCTGGTCTTGACAACACAAAAACCTTGAGGTTGGGGAACAACAGAATCAGCATCATAGATTCAGAAGCCTTTCGTGGGTTGGAAAATTTACACGAGTTGATTCTTTCAAGAAACGAGATCAGAGACTTGCAACCAAAATCCTTCAAGAAACTAATAAACCTGGAGAGACTGGACTTGGGAGACAATAAAATTTCAGCTTTGTTCCCATTGATGTTTCGAGGTCTTGAAAAACTGGAGGAGCTTAATTTAAATGGAAATCCGTTGATTATGGTTGGAGAGGCTGTGTTCAGCTCTATGAGGTCACTCCGAGTGTTGTACCTCGGCCAGGGCCGTTTGAGGTACTTGAAGGCGAACATGTTCAAAGGCTTGCTGAAGCTGGAGATGCTGGAGTTGGACGGCCACAACATCACGTATCTGCAGGATGATGTCTTCAAGTATCTACCAGCCATGCAACGACTTCAGATAATTAACAACAAACTGACAACGATAAATCCCTGTGCGTTCCCAGACATTAGACAGATAAAAGAAATAAGGGCTCTGAACAACCCTTTGGTTTGCACTTGTTCCTTGCAATGGGCAGCAGTTCAAACGATGCCTTCCGTTGCGGGCAGATGCGCGGCACCTTCCAAGCTGCGAAGAAGGGACGTTGGAGCGAAGAGCAATTACGACGGGTGTAAAACAGAGGATATTGTGACGAAGTGCGAGATGGGAGCTGGTGGGAGCCTGGCCACGGCCACTGCACCCGAGGAGGAGAACACCAACATGGACGAAGAAGATACGAGAAAGATTAAACAAGAAGACAAAGAGAAGGCAATGAAGGACGAAAAAACAAAGAAAAGAGGCAGTCGCGACAGGAGAAAAATGAAAGAAACCAAAAAGAAATTCAGAAAAAGACGCAAAGGGGGGAAGTTGCAAACGCTCTGAAGTCTTTTCCAACAGTTGATTTGCTGGTTGAAGTTTTGCACTTCCCATGTTTCGGTTTCAAAATGTAGTGTTCATTGCCGACAAATGTTTCAGTTTGAGCAGACTGTAAGAAGTTGATATGACGAACGTTGCTCACTTGGTGTCTGAACACCACTTCTTCCTGAGAAAATGGGCCACACAGGCCCTCCTGCACGCCCGGCTTCTTCCTCCAAATGTCCAGAAGGTTTCAGAACCAAACCGCCGCCCCAGGGTGCAAATGCCCATCTTTTATCTGCAATTGCAAAATTTCAGACAAAGTTTTCCGACATTTCACCCCAATTTTACATTGCTGGAGAAAACCCGTGGCGTTGTGGGAGAAATGCTTTCAATGACTGTGCAAACAATTTGATCAAATTTCAAGATTGTTGGGGGATTTCTACGCAGCGATAGGCAGGAGAATGCACGGAAGAAACAGGGTTGCACCTTGTCGCAAGGAGGCAAGAACTTCTGAGATGGTGCTTGCATCTGTTTCGAAGCCGATAGAAGCTTGTTGGAGTTCACCTGTCCAAAATTTTCTCACCGTGTACGTGTTGTGCGAAGTTTTCTCATATGTTGGCGCTCTCAACTTGTCTGTTTGGTGTGTTTGCATCTGTCGCGGGTCAAGAGATCTATGTACAAATTTCCATTTTCTGTCTTTGTTCAAAAGTCTGTCAGCGGTTTGCTGTGTTTCCGCTTGATTGGCGAAATTGACAATTTTGACTTCGACTGGTAAAAAATAAATTGTTTGTGAAAGATTCAACTTGAAATTTCTCAACTGTTCACGGTTTCAACAACCAGGCAAGGTTGAAAAGAGAACTCGAGGATTCTGCTTGCGATGCTTGGATTTGGTTCGAGGGCGGAACAAACAAAGGAGAGGCACACTTGGATCAATACCCGCACTAATGAGATTGCTTCATTTGAACCAAGTCAAGTGAGAAACACTTACAGAGATTGAAGGGGCGACAGAAGGATCTTCGTGAATTGCTGCGGTGGAAGAAAGGACGATGATTACTGCGGAACAAAATGCGACAAATCATCCCAAACGGGGCGAGCCTCACAACACCAACGCTTCCAAGGAAATGGACGAAGCCAAATTGTACATTGTGTGAGAGTGTGTGCAAAGTTTCAAACATTTTCCCTGACATACAAAGTGCACACGGATACGATTTAGTTTTTCTTTCCTGATTTGTGTCAGCAGGGAAATGGTTCCTTACGTGGAGAAAATTCATTCGTGCCCTTCCGGTCCCAACTGAATTGAGGAGAGGGGCATCATTTATCATTTGTTGTACTTGTGCAGGACAGAATCACACCATGGCTCAGGGACTGTCTTCCTCGCTTTTAGCCTCTGATCCGAGGGGAACCCATGTCATCAATCCCCAAACTTTCCAATCAATATAACATCATTACGCTTTCCTTGTTTCGAGTAACCGTAATCCCTGGCTTGTGTTTGGAGGTTTTTGTTTCTGAAGACTTCAAACAAGATCGGCAGTTTTGGGGCCGAGTTTCACCCAGTTCAACTGTAGAATGCTCGTCTTGTTTTTCTTTGTGACCGTGAATTCTGAGGCCCGTTCGTGCTCAAAGACGAGAACTTCAGTTTCGGCAACAGAAATTCGAATGGATGCTCGTCAGGACGCAGAGTGGACTCGGAAGAAGCACTTGATTTGAGGAAATTTCCGTCATGATATTTGATTTCGTTTATTACAAAGCAATAAATTGCATTACAGCATTCCCTTGGGCGCTGCTTCGTTTCAGCGGTGTTGGGATGTTCCATTCAGTGTGTGAGCCAACCAACTCTCGCTGAATCCTGAATTCTTGCTCGCGTTCACAGTGGTTTATGGCCACAAAAGAATCCACAGATCCACGCCATTTGTTGCAACGAGTGCGGCTTTTGTTCGCAACAGCCAAAGTGGTATCTGAGGTGCCTGTCACGGCAAAATCTTTGGTCTTTCTCTCCCACACAAACAATTGAGAACACCACAAACAGTGCCATGGCAGGCCCTTCTGAAGAACCACTGCTGTTGTCGTATTTGAAAAAAAACCGTTCTGTTGTCGTGGGTTCACAAGCATGGTCAACAGATTGACAAGAGTGAATCCAACACAAGAAGATCGACATGTATCGCCAGGAAAACACAGGAATCTGCAATGAACATTATGTGGGGTTTCCTGTTGGTGAGCGGTTGAAAACATCTGTTCGAACCTCAACATCCTTGGTTGCGTGCTCTTTCAGCTCACAGAAGAAAAACTGACTTCGTGCAATGATGATACGCAAATGGTGTGTGCCGTTCCACAAAACCCCTACAGTACGAGGGAAACACAGGCCGTCCGATAAAGTTACCTTTTCTTGAAACACTGGGTTAATCATGCCACACTGACCCTCAAGCCCAGGGTACTCGGAGACCCAGGGTCCAAAAGCCTCTGAGGCCTATGGCCCCTGAAATTTTGACAGTAAGCTCTCCTGGACTAAATCGTGTGCACGAACACATTCCTTCGTCTGGGTTCACCTGAGAAAATGTAACACACAGATCTTGTTTGCGTTGAATTTGCAATGTTTCCCTGGAGTGTTTGTTCTGAAACGTCGATGCTCCTGTCAACTTCGGTAAGAAATTCCACAGTTACACTTTACTGTTTCCATGCAGCTTCTCCCTTCAACGAAGAGACGGATTGGGAGACGAACGAACTCCTATCGTGTTCTGCACAAATTCAGTTATTCTGCTTGTTGGGCAACAACTTCAGATTGATGTGGCACAGAACACAAAGCCATCTGGCTTGTTGTTATTTCAATACTGCAAATTGTATTAAAGGCCTGAGCAACCCCAGTTGCCTTTGCACGATTACCCACGGATGTGTGACTGCCAGAGACAGGCTTCAGTACAAAAACCCTGTGAGTCGGAACCTCTTCACATGCGCCCCGTATCTGTTGTTTCTTTGGATGGACAACAATTGATTCATTTTGGCAGTGAAAGTGTGACTTGGGAATAGTGGCGTCGCCAGAAGGACGGCCAGATCCCGTGTGAAAAACTCCGGTGTCACGGGTCTCAGAGGACTCAATTCTCACAGGACTGAATCCTCTGAAATCAGGTGGTGGACCTATAGTTCTCAGAGGACTGAGGCCTCCGAAATAGCGAGTCTTCTGAAAACCTTTACACCGGTGCAGCCTGAGTACAACGTCCAATTGTCATTTGCTTGATTGTTACTCAACGGGAATTCAATTCATTGAAGATGGCAAAGATGAAAACTGGTCTTGTTTGGGAAAGTTTGGCCCAGCAAGACGAAGACTGAGGAGGTACATGTACTTTGTACTGAGCGGGCAAAATCTCCCATTTCACTGCAAGACGACGGTGGATTGTCGTCCTCACCAGTTTGTGGTGAATGTTCCAACAGACTGATTGCTTGCACCACTCTCAGAATTGTTTTTTGCAATCCCCTGGGAAGAGGTGATCGTCAAATTGGCAAAGAGCACTTCCAATTTTGTTCAGAAACCGTCTGGTGAGAAATTGATTGAATGGTTTCCCTCGACAGCAACACAAGGAAGCACAGGATCCACTCGGCTGTCCTTGCAAGAAATATTGATCAAAGTTCTTGAAATTTTAAACATTATTCAGCGAAAAGCACCATTTCCAGATGGAACAACCTTTAATGCCAAGAGCATGAACACGTAGGCTTTGGCCGTGCAGTGTTGGGTGCACGCCCCACCGACCATGAACTTCTGAGTGCCTGCCAAGCACGCTTGTTTGTCACCATCCCCCAAATCGGGGAGAGGCTGCTGATTGGGACGGAGGGGACCCTTTGGTGCGCTCGTTTTGTTTTCCTCCGGAGCGCGTGACGCCTGTTGACGAAACCAAGTTGAACCAGAGCTGATTTTGTTGGGAGTACTCAGAAGTGTGCACAAACGATCCCAAAAGCAAGAAACGCAAAGCAAAAGCTCAGAAAATGGGCTCCTGTGCTCAATGCCAGATTGATCAGCTTCAGCAGGAATTGCGAATTAAGTCCATGTCGGAGTTATCCCTTCCGTAATCTGGCTGATGCCGCGGGGTAGCTGCGGTCTGCGCTGCGCAAGATCACACTGCAGAGCTGCTGTACATCTGGGAAGCTATTTGTCCAAACAATGAAGGCGTAATAATGTAATATTGATTCCGATGGCTCGACATTGACGGGGTAGGTCCCTCGGGATCACAGGTTAAAAGCAAAGCTCTGCACTGATCACAGTGGTGTCGCGATGCCAAGTGAAAGAGCGTTCTCAGTGAATGAAAGAGGGAGCCGAGTGCAACCACCGCAGGAACTCAAGCTGGACGCAGAGAGATCCTGCACTTGGAGTAAGTTGCCGCACGTTTAGAGACGGACAGAAATCCGAGAGAGACAGAGAAGTAGCTTTCGAGAGAAATCTTGCAATCCTGTCTGCATGTGGTGCATCTAAAACACGATCTAACACAACATAACTTTTGATGTTCCAATGTGATCACGCTTGCCAAAGACGAATCCAGTTGTATACTCTCTCTCTCTCTCTCTCTCTCTCTCTCTCTCTCTCTCTCTCTCACACACACACACACACACACACACACACACACAGATTTGCGAAGATTTGACAGGAAAGACAGCGCAACTGAAACCACTCTGATGAAAAAATGCTGAATGCGGAATTTCCTTCAGTGCAATATCATTAGTCGCAGTATTGATTCATTTCAGGGGGTCAGGGAACTTCATCTGTCATGTTCAGTCACTTGAATGGAGCACCGCGGACTCCACTACCCAGACAGAAAGGCGCATCTATCTTCATCCGTCCAACCATTTCATGGATATTTATTCTTTCGAAACATCAAACAGAGAGAGAAAAAAACACTGGCAGGCTGAACTTATCCAAATTTATTCATAACGCTTCGAAGAGAAATCGCGTCTGTATGTTTTTGGAAGAAAACATTTGCTGCGTGAATTGCACTCTTTTTTGTGTCAAAATGTTTTGCTCTGCGGGCAAAACAAATATGAGCGAATTCGACAATCTACAATTTCGAGTTTGCGTTGTTGCTCTGTAAGTGGCAGTGATGAAACATTCGCAACGCTGCAGGGAGACAATAGAGAGTTTTCGGTGCAACACGTGCGACGTGCGGTAGTACGCCTGGTGCGACGTCCAGGGTAAATACACACGAAACTCTGACCTCACGCACTGGGCAGACAGGTGCCGCCAGACCGATTTACGCGGGAGAGAGGATTGGGACGTAGTCTGTTTCCGTCATCGAATTGTGTGAAAAGAAAAGAAATATGGTTAGTTTTTTGAACAGATTTACATAGTTGGGGTTGTGTAGCATCTGTGTGCAGATTTCTGTAAGTTTTGAAGGTGTGGAACAGGTAGAAATGTGGTCGGAATCGACAAGTCTTCAGACGCAGCTGTTCTGCCACAATGGCGGATTTTGGGGAAATCTGGCGAAATGTAAAATTTGGACTACTCCTGCAGTCTCATTGGGCTGTTGAACTGTACAAGTTGTGGTATGGTGCTCGTGGAATGTTTCAACAAGGTTGAGATGTCTGGAAACTGAATGACAGCAGGAGTAGTACACTTTTGCAGGTTGTTTACTTCCACCCAGACATGGATCTGGCTTTGCTGCAAGAGGTGATAGCACAGAACCCATACAGAAACACGGAGCGCTGGCCTGCTGTCACTGTCAATGTGAACCAAGCGATTCAACAATCAAGGCCAAATACTCCTGAAATCGCACAATGGATGTTGAAGGAGCACATTCAAACGTTGCTCAAGCACCATTTGTCCGACAATGCTGCGCAACTCAAGAAGCAAGTTTTCACTTGGTTACTTGTGTTTATTGTGATCATGTGTGTAGTTTCTTTTGCACAGCATCATAAAGATATCTCTTGGAGCAGGTCTGGAAGTGATGAACAGTACGCGGAAAAAAAGAAAATGCTGCAGGATGTGTTGGATTTGAAGAACGATGTGGATGAGCATGCTCGCGTGTTGGTGTTGGCAAAAAGAGTGGAGAATGAGGCGAAAAAAAAAAGCTGCTGACCTGCGTTTGCAAGCAATGCAAGCGTCAAAAGCTGGTGAGAATGGAGGGGTGTGACAAGTGAAAATGTTGCCCTGTTTGGCAGCTCCATTGTGTTTTAAGGGGGGAAATGTGTATCTTTTGCAGTCACACCATGTATGGAGCAAGACCAACTTGTTGGGGAAGAAAGTGGTGACAGTGATGTAGAGGCAGCCAACACAAGCACAAGTACTGATGAACGAGCTGTCCCTGACAAGACTCAGGGGGAGCGCAAGCCACCCTACAAAAGTAGGTACAGTAAAATGTGTGCTGTTTCATTTTTGCTTTGTGGGTGGTGTGCAGTGCAGTGGCACAAAAGTATATCAATCGCATGCAGGGAATCGAAGAAGTGTTGCGGGCAATTTCAAGTTCCTCAACGAAACTTTGCATGAAGCCAAAATGCGTGAGATCGCACTGTAAGAACGCAAAGTCAAGCTGGAAGAAGACCGATTGAAATTCGAGCGCGAGAAATGGGAAAAAGAGCAAGAATTCTGTGAAATGCAGCAAGTCCAGCAGCATCATCATCAGGCACCCCAGCCGCAAGCTCAAGGGGCACGTCAGTATGTTACTTTGCATGAGGAAAACCGCAACGATGTTGAAGCAATTCACTTCTTTGCTGCAGACACAAGAGAACCCAACTATGCACACAACCCTCATGTCCGCATTTTAGACTATTCCGAGCTCTAATAGGGTTGCTCAGTGCATTTACTGCAGGTACATATCTTTTCAGCCTGGTACCGTGAGTGAGGTGCAGTCTGAACAAAGAAAGTCAGTGTATCAGATTCTGCGTGAATGGGATGCAAGCAGCAGTGAGGCTTCTCCACTTTCTGATTCACAAGTAACTTTGCCTCCATCTCATTCTCCGGTTTTTGTACTTGCGAGTTGTAGTGATGACACTGAGAATTCTTCTCTGATTCCAAATGTTTCCAGTTCTTCCGATAGTGAGTAAGTGAAGTTCAAGTTGCTTTGAGTATCACAGTTTATGCTCAGTTTTGTGCAACAATGTGAAAAAAAAATTTCACAACATAACAGTCACAGTCTGTGTTACTTCTGCTCCGCAGGAGTATCGAAACGTGAAAATATATATGAAAAACTTAATGCTTGGACTTTGTCTGATTCATGCACTGCAGGAGTAGTGACATGGTTATCGTGGTGATGATCAATGCAGGTACAAATCCAATGGTGGGGGGGTGAGCCCAAAGTATGATGCGACTTGTGAACCGTACAGACTTGTGTGACAATTGGCAAGCAATATTGCCACTTGGAAGTATTGCCCAATTGGCTGGAGATGCAGTTTGAGGTTCGCGTAAAAGTTGGTGAATGCGAAGTATGTGGTCAATTTTGCGAAGCCCCACTCAACAGCTGAATGGATGGGACTCATTGCCTTGTTGAAATTTGCCTTTTCCGCATCAAAATGAGCACCATGTTCTGGGAAGGGTGCAAAAAGCCATGGGTGTACTGGATATGCTGCATCACCATAAATAGCAAGTTGTCTCCCATCAGATCCGAACACTTGTGCAAGTTGAGCATCAACTTGGCTCACCCCATACATGGATGCATCATGACGACTGCCAGGATATGGACCGTATGAGTGACATACCATGCCGTTGGGCAGCATGATATGCTGGAACTTGAGCCCATGTCTGCGCTTGTGGCCACTGAACATCTCTTTTTATCTATAACCGGGTCTGTAAATGTGACGAAGAGTGCTATCAATGAACCCAAAGACATTGTTCACGGGTGCACCCTTCTTCACAATGGCTTCACAGTAAGCTTCATGGTCCATCCATGGCTGGTTGACACTTACCAGCAAATGAGAGAAATGGTGGTGAACGTCAGACAGCATGTTGTTGACGATTATTGAACAATCAGGTGCACTTCAACCAAAGTATAGTTGCAGATCTACGAGGCGTCCAGGGTAGCACAAACGATGCAACAACATGCAAGTGCCCTCAAGTGGGGACCACACAATGCCGTTGTGGCCAACATATTCATTAGGCAAAGCTAACATTTGTGCAAGGTCAATCAAGTCGTCTTTTTCGAACTGAAACAGACCTTTACATTGAGCAATGCTGAAGTTGTCAATGTCAAAGCATTTGAATGTTTCATGTGTTTTCTCTTGGCTCAGTTGATCGGTGGTGTACACTGACATCAGGAGCAGGAGCTCGTCTGTTGTGACCAGGTTGGTCAAAGATAGCTGAGCGAAGTACTCAAACGCATCCAATGCAGACATAACTACAAAGGAAACAAGTAATAATGCAGTTAATACTTTATTGCAAAACTGTCAAACATTGCCATTCACATGCTGAATGTCTCCCTGGTACATTTGTTTCTGCAACAAATCACGGGCCTGTTCGTGTTGGCGTACACGCATTCTGACGTTTGCAACTCACACCTCCCACTGAATGACAGATTCATTGCTTCTGGGGCCAACACAAATTACATTGAAAACACTGCGCTTGGCCTTCTTCACCAACTTGTTTGACATCAGCAACTGAGTACCCAATGGGGCATGACAAAAGTTTTCCATATTATAAGGCCAGATGTTCGGAAACGCAGGCATGAAAACATTTTGAGCGATGAGACCTGGCATCTGCAAAAAAGACAACAGTTCTGTAAATGTACAATTGTTATTTCAACATCTCGCAAGGATGCAACCAGGCATGAGGTAACAGCAGTAAAAATCTGACTGCAGGAGTACAGCACAAAGAACGCATCAACAATTGCGTGCTTTGCTCAAAAATCTGTGCACAATTCAAGTGACTGCAGGAGTAACATAACAAGATGTCATACATGTTGCAGTGTTCAAACTTCTGGATTTACAAGCAAAATGGTCCACATGTGAGCGAGGGCCATGTTACTTGCACACATGTGCTGTGCATTGTGAGCGCCAATGGAATGCAGCGTCACACCCACTGCACTTCAACTTTGGTGCCTTGTGCACAAGAGCATGCTGTTTCAGAGCATGACTTGACTGCCCTGCATATGAACACCTGTCACATTGGTAAGTGAATGCATTGTGAGCAGTCAACAAATGCTCCTTGAGATCCTGGTTCCGAAAGTACTTACAACCACATTGCTGACCCCGATGTTTGCGGACCTTGGCATGACACACCATGTGCTGCTCGAGCAAGTAGCGGTATCCAAACACTTGGTGACAGTGGGTACACACTCGCATTTTTTTGTTGTGCACTTCACTGTGCATGTCACGCCCCTTTTCAGTTTTGAAAGCAGCCATACAATGAGCGTTTTTACACGTGAACCTTCCATGCACACTTTTGATGTGTCGCTTCACAGCTGCTCTGGTGCTGTCAACAAAAACACCACAAATCAAGCAGTTGAATTTATGCACTGTTCCATCACAACACGGATGCTGTACAGAAATGGGTGTGAGACGCACTTGCAGTTGCAGATTGCCATGCACACTTGCACTCACATTTCTTGTTTTCACAGATCTGAACACAGTTCCAGGATGCGACAAAGAACGCAAAGGTTTCTCCACAGGTTTACCACGGTCGCTGAAAACATAGCCGGGCATCTTGGTTGACACTGACAGTTTGTCACGAGGCACTTCACATTGGCTCCAATCACGCTTGCCTCTGAAAATTCGACCTGGGAACAACATCGATTTGTTCTTTTCTACAGGTTTGAAAATTTTGCCAGGATGCAACAGAGATTTCGACAAGCGTTCCACTTGCACTGTCACTTCAGAAGTCAGTTGCAAACAAGTAGCACCAGAAAGATGCTCAACTCTGACAAAGCATGGCTTCGTGACGGCATTCTCGGGTGCCCATGGGCACTGGTCGAACTCTGAGTCATCATCACATGCAGTTGCGACATCAACATCTGACAGTACTCCTTTGGAAGCCATGTCGCTCGCGCTATCCATGAAAACACTGTCGGGGTCAATCAAAATCTGGATGTGGCCCACCACACATTCAATGCTTTCTTGTTCAAGTGAACATAAAGGCACGAAGTTTTTCCCCACGGCAGCTACATCCAAAGCCACATAGTGAGACAGACTTGCCTCGATTGTTGACCACACACAGTTCATGAAACGAACTCTTGTGTGTATGTTGCACGCGTGTGCAAGAAGATACACCTGAGCAGCATCCGGTTTCAAAAACTTGCGTGACAAACTCAAAGCATAACGTGACACACTTTGCTTTCCGGGAAGACGTGAGAAGTAATTCTGAGTATCTTCAGTCAATTCCTTGTTGTTCTCTTTGACAAATGCATGGACTATCTGAGTCATTTGCCACTCCTCTTGGCCACAGACTAGCATTTCCATGTCCGCATATGCATGAGCAAACAAGTGTGGAAACTGCATCTTGGGTGGTACTGGAGGGCACCCTGCACACATGCTGTCGTTCACCTGCAGGCCACATTGGTTGGCGATGACATGCACGTCATCTTCATCATGGAAGGCCACCGCATCTTCTGGGAAGGTGACCAACTCTTTCACCACGAACATCGCAATGTAACCGTAACCTGAACAAACCAAAAACAATAAACAGTGAACATGGACAAGTACCAACATGATATGAATTTGCTACTCCTGCAGTCACAGATATCTCCAAAGTGCATGCATAGAATTGATGGAACACAATGTACTCCTGCTGTCTGTCTCATGTAAGTAAGCAACACACCTCAGTTTCTTGTGTCGTACGGAGCGTGGCAGTGCATCTGGATGCACTTCTTCAAAGTCTTGGTGGCCGACTGATGTTCTTCTGCTTCGCAGTGTGCCTCAACCTAAAAAGGAAAGTGTCCACTGTAAAGGCAAGACCAGGTTTCGCGGAAATGAGCATATGGTCAATTTCAGGACGTGGCATCACATCAGCATTTCACATCACCCTCGGCACGTACACTCACCAATGTGAACATTCATGTAGTACTTCAAAATTTAGCAAAATGCATCACCTTCTTCACAAAGTTATCCGTTCTGGCCACAAATTAATCCCGGGATGACATGTACCCAAAAATCAGGAAATGTTTCACTTTGGATCAAAACAAAAAACTCTTTGCCCACTACGAGTCACACAGTCGCACATAACGGCTTGCACCTTGCTGTTTTTTGCACTCACCTCTGCACTATCGCCTGTCTGCTGCATGGGTGGACCGGGATGTGGAGCTGGCGATGCAGCGCCCAAAAGTAGTGTCGGAGTACGGTTGCCTTCATGATAAACCAAAAATTGACTTAGATCTAGGTTGAATTTGTGCACTCGAGTTTTGCCGAAACAACTTCGCTTTGATTCTGCATGAGATTTACCGCATACACACTCAAAACCGGTTCCATTTCGCTCCACATCAATCCTACTTCACCTTTGCCTGCTTCATAGATTAATATTTAGCTAAATATATAGTGAAAATTACCTTTTTCGACACAAAAACAGATGAGCGTTCATCTGTTTCGATGACTTCTGGTCCATGGAGAACAGCGTGTGGACCCCGTAGCAATGCGCAAAAACACCCGCTACTCCTGCTTTCCCACACGGAAAACCCATTTCGGACGTCCATGTCGCACGTCGCACATCTGGCATCTAAACCACCAACTACCCACACGTTTACGTGGTACGTGCGGTCACGTCGCACCGCGCATACCACCGCACGTGAGTGCAAAACAGGGTCCCACGTACAGCATCTAAAACTCTCTAATGTTTGCCAGTACGTAAATGCTCGCAAAAAATGTTCCTGGTGCAAGCACCAGGTTTTGGAGGCATGAATTGAAAGAACTGGAAATATACGAAGAGATGCACAGATCTCTGGATTTAGTCAGTCATGATTGTTTTCCTTTTTCTGGGAACCTTGTGTTTGTAGAGGAGTGAAATCATGTAGAATGGAAAGCGTAGCCCTTTTGTTTTTCTGCGCCGATGACAAGGATGTTTTTCTTGCATGCACAAAATACCAAGCAACATTTCTTGCATCAGAAAAGCTCCCAAAACCTAAACTTTTCCCAAGTACTTTTTGAGAATTATTTGCTTGAAAAACCTAATTTTTCCAAGATTACAATGGCGTTTATTGCTTGTCGTTTCTTCTCCTCACCCGAGTTATCAAGACATTTTTTGCACAAAAACTGCAAAAACTGTACAATTTACCAAGGGGAAAAAGGTATCTGTGCCGAAGACAAATCGACATTTCAGAATGCTGCTGAGGGTTGCATTGCAAACCGTGCACAAATCATCTTGAAATCATATCATCGTCTGTGGTGCCCAGATTAGGTCTCAACGAAGGATGCTGCTCCTGCTCGTTTTGTCGATCGTTCTGAACCGGGGAGGCTTCGCCTCTGAGGAGCAGATCGGAACTTTTTCTTCAAAAAAAAATTCAATTGTGAGATCAACGTCGAAACAGTTTTGAGCAGTTTGGCTTTGGCTTGATAGGATTCATCCTCCAACGGAAGGTTGACCCCAACAGAAAGAGTCCCAAACTGGCACTCTCGCAAAACTCTGCGTGGAAGACGGGCATGGAAGTTGACAAATGACAGTAAGTTTTCTCTCACTGAAAATATCAATGCGTACTTCACTCAAGAATTTGCAACAAGGGCGGATCCTGGGCCCAAACCTTGACATGTTGTTGGAGGAAACGTTGTGCCTCCTGTTGAGCAAAATAAGACGAAAAGTAAATTCCCAACGACCAGAGGTGTCTTTGGTTCCGCCCCTGTTCACGCACGATGACGAAATCACACAAACAGAACAAGACGCACAAAGTGACAATTTCAGTAACGCCGTCGTCGGCGCAAGTTCTTTCGTTCCTTGATCTTCTTGAAGAGACTTGACCCCTCCCTCTTGACAGCGCTGTTTCCCGTTATGGCCCGAATGTATTTCTGCATTTTGCGAGGATTGTCTCTGTCGGGATCCACGGCTGTGGCAAGGGTCCCCGCGGCGCCTTTCTTGCACTCATCGACCACGTCGATGACGTCGCATCCCTCGAAGTTCATGACGGCGGCGGCCTGCATGCCGCGGGCGTGCGACGGCGCGACGCAGCGCCCCGCCACGAGCGGCATCGCCTCGAGCGCGGCCCACTGCAGCGCGCACGTGCACACGATCGGGTTCTGCACGACTCGAATCTCCTTCACTTCAGTGATGTTGACGAACGCGCACGGGTTCACCGTGCTCAACATGTTGCCGATCATGCTCAGACTCTTCAGCGATGGCATATACTTGAACAGTTCATCCTGTAAGTAGGAGATGTAGTTGTAGTCCATCTGTAGAATCTGTAGTTTGTCCAGACCCTTGAACATGTTGGCCTTGAGGTATCTGAGGTGACCGTCTCCCAGGTAGAGAACCTTTAGCGCTGACATGGAGCTGAAGGCGGCTTCACCGATCATCACGATCGGGTTGTCATTGAGACTCAGCTCCTCCAGGCTCTGCATCGAACCTTTGAACATCAACGGGAACAAAGCCGGAATCATGTTGTTGCCCAAGTCCAGCCGAACCATGTTTGGGAGTCTCACGAAGGTTCTGGGCTGCAAGTCACGGATTTCGTTCCTGGTCAGGATGAGTTCGTTCATGTTTTGCAGTCCAGAGAACGCCTGAGCCTCAATGACTCGAATTCTGTTGTTCGCCAGTCGAAGAACCTGCGGAGAAAAGCATCCTTCATTTACAACATCGACCTCTGACGGGTATCTCACTGTCCGAAGTCCTTTTGGGGCAAGCAATATGGGCAGGTTGGTTGGGTTGTCCCAACTGACCAACACCCCTTGTGGGGACCTACCCCCTGCATGGGAACTTGGCATCTGCAATTGCCATGAACACAGCTTTGCTTCGTCTTTTTGGTACAATTTAGTGTACAGAAGCGCGCATTTCTGTGAGGAAAAAACAGAACTGGATGTCTCATTCGAACACATTTTACACTTTGGTTCAATTCTTTTGGCCATGATGAAGGACCCGTCTGAAGCACTCGTGAGTAGATCACGTGTCAGACAGCCTTGCAGAGACAGGCAGTTTCCCAGCCATTTGTGTGCAAAATTCAAGGCAAGCCGCATGCGTGTTCTCAACACACCTTCAGATTGTCGAGACCAATGAACATGCCGTCCTCCAGCAGAGTCAAGGCATTGTCCATCAGGTCCAGAGTCTGTATGCTTGATGCTCCACGGAAAACCTTTCCTGGCAATTGCTGGATGTCGTTACCTGACAAGTTCACAATCCTCAGCCTGTTCATTTTTCTGAAAACACACAAAAGTCTGGTGAACAAAGAACAGATGACCCTGGAGCACAACACACACACACAACTATCTTCGATGCCCCTCGAAGAATGTGACATGTTTCTGCAATAAAACAGACTTTCTTCCTTGCGCGACAACCTTGCCGAAGGGTTGAAATCGTACCGTTTTAATTTGTCCAAACTTGAAGTATCACCCTTCAGATGATGCTCTCGTAGTCACAAAAAGTGTCATGTTTCTTCTGAATAAGTACTTCGTCTTTGACAAATGGCAAAATGTGACCCCGAGGCGAACAGCTCAACCCGGTTGATGTAAAACATGTATCCCAACCCCTGGTATTCCCCGAGACACCTATTGAGGCACGCTGTGCAACACAGAAAGGCAATCAAAAGAAGCCCTTTTCATGGTAACAGCATACATCGTGTAAATCCGCCAGATTGAACCATAAGTGTGGGATTTTCAGTGCCTGAAGCGAACAAGTCGGAACAGACACATCAGTCAAAATTGATTTGCGGACTGTTTCGTGGCGTGTGCAAGTTTGTTCCGCAAAAGAAATGAATTGTACATGAACTCCTATTAGAGAGTTTCTCAAAAGATCTATTTCCAGTTATTACACGACGAAACTAACGAAAGAGACGGCGGAATACTTTTGTAGAAAGAATTCGAAGTTCGGACTGAGATCTCTTTCGGCTTCAGCGCGTGATTCGCTGTCACAACCGATCAATCACAGGGTCGCGACTGCAGTGGTTTTCTGTAGATGATTCGGATTTAGTGTAAATCTCCAATGTTAGTTTGTTCTCACACGCTCATTGCTTTTGTCATGGGAGAATACTGAAGTTCAAATTGTCGGGAGGGCAACGGAGAAGCAAAAGAAAGCAATTTACTTGAAGAGAGACGACGGAAGCGTGGAAACGTGGCTCCTTGTGATGTGCAGGACCTCAAGCACATCCTCCATTCCCCGGAACGCTTTTTTATGAATGTCCATCTGTCTCTTATTGTGGCGTATCTTGATCTTTTTGACGGTGATATTTGCAAAGGCCTTGGCACGGATGCGGCGCAGGCGATTGCCTCCCAAATCCAGGGTGTCGTAGCTCCGGGTCTCGGGGAGAGGCTCGGGAACCGACCGATAATCCAGCTCGGCGCAGTAGATCTCTCCCCGGTGGCAGATGCACTCCAGAAACGGGCAGCCCAGAGTCTCATCCAATTCCATCCAGAATAGAAGCAGCAGAAGACAAATCCCCACGTGCCCTTTCTTCTTCCAAGGAAGTGGCGACTCAAGATACATTTTAAAACTCTCGCTGGTGCCTTGTTACTCGGAATTTATATGAAGAAATTGCAGAACGTTTCCTCAAAAGTTCAAGCCACAAGTCCTGTTCAACTATTCGTTCACCACTCGGGTTGGGTTAAAGTTGCAGAAATCAGACCATTCCATCGTGCCAGTCTCAAGTCCTTTTCACCTGCAATGACAACGAAATTGAAGAATCAGGTCAAACGCGCCCAGAATTACCCTGGTCTGGAGTTCAACAAGCGTCAAAACTGCTGGCACTCGGGAGTGCAAAGACACACGCGCGCGCACACACACACCACACACACACACACACACTCACACACACACACACACACACACACACACACACACACAAACACACACACATCAAAGAAGAGTTGGAACCAGACGCGTCCACTGCGGCCATTAACTTTCAGTCCTTCGTCCTTTTTCGGAGAATACACAACCGAAGACTCAGAAATTGATTCCTAAAAGCGCTGAAAAGAGCATGAAGCTCCCAGCCAGATAAGTTCCAGACTGCTAACACACAAGAAAAGAAAGCTCCATCAGAAATGATCTTTCAAATCTCTGCATTCAGACATCCAACAACAGAAGCTCAATGAGGGGCAGAGGCACTGGACTGCTGAGCGAGACAGGCCAGAAAATAACCCAGATGAAAAAGCTGTTGGAAAATAACTTTGCATTTTTGAATGATTTACGAGAAACCAACAACGAGAAGTGTCTTATCTCTGGCAGGCAAAACGATTGCTTTTCTCACTGTGCGTTCCGGAGGACAATTGGTGTGAAATTTTATTTTTCTTCAACACAAACTGTATGTCACTGATATTTTCATTTTGCGCACAGAAGTGCGAACAATTTTGGAAGATGTTTCTTGCTTGTGTTGTCGTGAACATGCGACTTGGCCAAGCGACACTTGGCTCCCTTCGAGAACAACCTCCCCCTGCAACCTTGGTTCTGGAGCTGAGTCTTGCAAGAGTTACAAGGAATTCTCCATGATTTAGCGTGCTAAAAATTGGACATAAACACGTGTGTGTGCAAACTGAAGGCAACAATCTCAAGCCCTTCCTGTTGACGAGTGATCTGGAGAACTCCGCAAGAAAAGTTGCAGCTATTTCACAAAACTGAATTTGCTGAAAGTTTTGTTCAAATTTTTGAGAATGCAGAGAGGCAAAAGGAATGAAGGGATGCTTTCTTGGTCCAGAAACCGGAACCTACCGATAACAGATGAAAACCTGTTATTTCCCGAGTGGGAAAATTCTCAAAAATGTCGCAGCCAAACGTGGTCGGACAAAACCCGCTCGAGCTCGTGCACTACCTGAAGCTCTACGTGCTGAGCTCCGAACCCTGTACGTTGCTGGTTGAGACGACATCATCGGAGCAAGACTCACCAAGAACAAGATATAATTTACCACTGTTTGTTTGCGATTTGAAGCAACAAAACGTTCAATTCTCCTCACCAGTTCCTGGGTTCGCAGCAAGACGCAAGAACCGTGCCGAACATCGCTCCATAATCCTCATCTGCAACACGCGCCGACTGATTTTGTTTTGGAAATGAAGCTCAGGCGAACATGAACGCGCTCTATTACAGCATGAGATGGACTTCTGCACTGGACTGCTCACTGAGAGGGAAAATCCAATGAACACCAGCCAATGTTCAGTGAATTTATCATCTGCGTTTTGAATTGCTTTTGAGTGCAGTGACTGGTGCTCGGCTGCAGTCGGAATTGGAGAAATTTTGACATTGCACTGACCAGATCCCCAAACGCATGAAGACAATGCGTCTGTAAATCAGGGGTGATCTTCCTCCGACGTGTTGCTGAAGGTGACTGTTCTGGTGTTTCCCTTGTGTTCGACGTTGTTTTACGAGATGTTCGGACTCGCCACAGCACCGTCTGCGTCCTTGTGGGCGTTCAGCGTATCTTCGTTCGGGCCATAGATTTGCTGTGATGTGTGCAACTTTGTACTTGCAATTTGTGCTGATTGTGCGATGTCCCTTTTGGGTAAGAGGCCTGTGGTTCAAACCGATCTTTTTTTCATGGTGTCTCGGTCAGGATGTTCCAGGTCTCGTCATGTCCCCATCCCGTGCATCACAGAGGCGCAAAGGGTGCGCGCCCCTTGGACATCGCACTCGCAGTTGCCTTACGCACTGCTTCTTGTTTTGAGACGTCGTGAGGGTGGTGTCACGCAAACTGAACTGAAACGTGCCGTTTGTTTTCTGAGGGAACAGCGTCAGAAATTCGGTGCAGTCTGTATTGATTTTTGATCAAGGGCAGTGATCCAGGGAATTGTCTGTTGGGACGAAACCTTTGGGAGCCATTGTTTAACCCGTTTGGCGTTTTCTGTCAATTCCAGCACTTTCTTCTTGCTGCTTTTGTTGTGTGTTTACCAACTGTGATGAAGCTGTGTGCTGAAGCTTGGTATGAAGTGGAATCTTTATGAATTGGTTCTGAGACGTAATTAACACTTCGATGCACCAGTGATTCATTCCTGATTTGCCGCACAACTGTTTTCGTAATTGGGTCTTCACGATGTATTTGACGAAACTGATGTGCATCGCGGTCGTCCTTTTGCAGACATGATCACATAAACTTCTTGTCGGCGTGGCGATCAAACAGCAATGGCAAAATGTGGGACGTCACGTCGGATTTTCAGTCGATCTGTTTCGGATTTCAGTTTTTGGTTCACGGCGAAGAAAAGCTGTAAAACAACACACGTTTCCAGAGAACATTTGTAACTTTGAAATTTGTTTTGAGAATCCAATTCCCAGCCCCGAAATGGACTCGAGTGTTGTGAGGATAGACGAGCAGTGGTTTTAATCAGTGAATTCGTGCGAAAGAATCTTGTGGACGCTGATGGAAAATGTTTGTTGTTGTCACGATGCATCACCAAAAGCAAGCAATCACTGCTAAACAAGTAGACTCTATACGAGCAGATTCAATCAACCAAGCAATCACCAGTTCTCCCTGCAGCATCGCAAACACAGAATCTCTCATAATGGGGAGTGAGAATGGCTGATTGTATATATGAAGGTTCGCTGTTTGTGCCCAAAACCAGCCCGTCATCTTCCACCTCGACAAGAGCAATGCTTGGTTCAGCTCGGCTCGGACAGAGAAGGAGATTCTTAGTGACGTAAAGCATTCTTGTTTGCACAAAGAGCCTCTTGGCGTTTGTTCTCTCCCGTCTGCTTTGCTGTTGGCTTCTGCGCATTTCCCGTAAGTGTGATCAGGCATATACTTGAGTGTGCACGGGCATCCTTTTCAGTCAGAAGATCCACTTTCTGGCCATATTTTCACTGTCTCGGGTGGTTCCTCAGACTCTCTCAGCTGCAGCTTGCTGTTGGACGCAGAGGTTCGCGTGGAGAAAAGCCACTGGATTTGCATCCATGGCAAACACTGTTGACTTCAGGGCAAAGTTTCATCACACCGTCGTTTCATCTTTTCGCACATTCCCATGCAATCTCCCAAGTTCTCTGTTTCTTGCACTCAGGAAAAGTAGGCACACTTGCAGTTTGGATTGCTTGTTCTGCATGGTCGCTCAGCTCTGAGAGTCTCAACTCGCGCCTCCGTTGGATCGCCGCATTGTTTGTCTCCTTCTGGTGCGCAGTTGGCCAATGTCCACCAATTTCTTGGGCAATCCCTGTACGATTGTCCGCCATGAATGGGCACACCCTTTCACGTTCTCATCAGCAAGCAGCAGCACAGAAATCGTCGTTTGTTTGACTCCTTTGTTGAATTGAACACAACCCGGCCCAAACAGTCACAAGAACATGAAATGCTTGGATCGTTCATGCGACAATCTGCCCGGTGACAACAGAGGCATTCGGATCTAGCAGAGCAGGAATATTCATGCCCCGGAAGAAATGCCGTCAATTTTCTGCCATCAATTGCCTCAGTTGGTTGTGAACAATCACTAATATTGCTGCTGGACACTTGGGATGGAATATGGCCTTCCTGCCACAGGATAGACATAAACAAGTCGGGCAACAGCAAAAGTCAACGTCAAATTCCGCAGAAGGGGGGGGGGGGACCGGGAATCTTCCAGCAAATTTCAGGTCCTGCAGACAATTACTTGACTGACGTGAACATCATGGGTGTAGAATCCTGAGTTGTGCGGAAAGTACTGCGATTGTTTCGTTGGTGAAGTTGAGTCCTGAGGACTGCAGGAACAGCAGAGCTCTCTGCACAATCGCATTTGCGTCGTTATGGAGATCTCAGGTCAAGAAAATTCACCCTCAAAGAGGGTGAGCTCCAACAACCGCAAGAGGCCAATTCCGGAGACAGGGAGCAGACGCAACGCAACAACGTCAGTCAAAGCACACGGAACAATCTGGATGACAACACGGGCTGCTGGTGCAGGAACAAGTTCTTCTGGATCCACAAGCGTCCATTTTCTGAATGGTCTCCAGACGCACTGGCACACTGGAGCCAAGAAATGTCCTTTTCTGTGCTTAACTCTGGACCGCTGTGGTTGCTCTGACACCACTGCACGTCAGTCTGCTTCAAGCCACTCCAAGCCTTATCCACGGTCACAGTCATGTCAATCATGATGCAGGTACAAAGAGGACGGACAAATCTTCAGATCCTGCTTCAGATTACCATTGTTCACAGCCATTTTATAACCGGTTGAAACTCTCCTGGTCCAAGTTTGCATCAACAAGGATCTTGTCTTCACCCGGACCACACACATGGATGGGTCAGCTCTCAAGACAATTGGCCAATGCAAGGACCTGTGCTCAGCGGGGCCGGTGCCCACACAACTTCACGTTTATACTTTGATGCTTGCACGTAAATCCACCGCAATTACTCTCTGTGCAAGTGTCAAGGAATAATCAAGAGTCGGATTGACAATGACCGCAAAGTTCGTGTCCCAACAATCCACGTAACAAGAATGCATTGAGCAACTTTTCCGTGCATCACGTTCTTATTCGTCGCTGTTTTGACGAACCAAATTCCCAGGAAAGCTCCGGGAATTACTCAGCCCAATAAAATGGACAGTGAGTGCCGAATTACGCACCAAGAACCGGATGCTTCTGAATGCAATATTCGCGCGACATGGAAAGCATTCTCCAATACATCCATTTATGGATAGATAATTTTATGTGAGTGGGTTTTTATGCAAATCTGGGCTAACTCTAGCCATTATATCAGCCACCTTCTTTGCGAATACTTTGAAGGACGAAATCAAATATTCATGAGCGCTTACAGAGAAATCTGTGCAGAGCACACCTCGTACATACGAGAACAATCACCTTTTGTTTTGGACGATGACAGAATGAGATTTGTTGAGCACATTTATTGAAAAATTGCAGATATGATCACATGTTGACAGGCACCGAACGGGCTGTTCGTAAAAAACTTACGAATACTTACGAAGTACTTTCACACGAGCAACTCCGTTTGTCTGTGCTCTCATGACAAATTCATTGAGAAGTGAGAACTGATGTTTGGCCAGGCTGTGGATTTGCCATTTGCAGTTTTGTCACCGTCCAAATGAGCACCCATGGTGAATCCGGTGGTAACCATCGCGATAAATGCCGCGACCTTGTGGACCTGGTTTCACCCGCTCGTCGTGCACGATCCGGCTACAAATTGAAGGAAATTGAAGTGTCCATCGAAGCACGATAACTTTGTGACGTGAAAGGCAAGATCCTATTTGCAGCTCGAGATAAGTCTGCTGGGCTTTGTTATATATATTTACCATGACCAACCCCTAAGACTGCCATGGCCTTCCATAGCCACAGCAACAGCCACAGCCAATCATAACATTACCCTAGATGGAGCCACTATCCTAAGCTGGGCACATGACCCAGACTGCCAACACACAATAGCTTGTGACACCATAGAGGAAGGTAGCCTAAACCACTGAGCTCCAACT
>JAAUXT010040624.1_pt1 | contig 26761 bp, 22 predicted proteins | sample 7278171 | NCBI WGS metagenome assembly JAAUXT01 (sample SAMN14350112, study PRJNA611818) | marine sediment metagenome | isolation source: surface marine sediment (1.8m) | place: French Polynesia: Moorea | collected 2018-08
ATCTCTGAGTGGGGTGCCGCTCAATGACCGCAACTAATTAATGAGCGGTGCCGCTCCCATTACAAGTGCCGCTGAGCTCCTATCGGAGCTATGGGCGCCTCTAGTGTTAATGCTTCATACCTGATCAAATCTTTTACCACGCTGCCATCACAGAGCCTCTCGTATGTGACCTCATTGTGGTAGAAGTGAGTTCACCCACTGCAAAAAAGGTTCCTGTTCAATCACACAACTCTTTTCTCGACTAAAGGTCTTGAAAAGTCATCATGTGATTTCACATGAACCATTTTTGCAGCGTGGGTGAACCCTTACTGCACGGGCGCACGTCGAAGCAGTGGGGCAAAGTGTCGTTGTAAACATGGGGAAATTAGACAATGGCGCAGATAGGCAACTCTGGTGGGCAGTCTGTGGATCCTGCTGATACATTGCAGTCACTGTCAAGAGACAGAGAATACGTCACAATACACGTTTCTGCTGTTCAAAGATGACAAACAAGATAATTGCCCTGTACTTGTCGTACTGCGCTTCAGCAACGAAAACACCTGGAGTCAGTGTCGGGGTTCATACAAGACGATTGAACAATGCCCTGATGTTCTGACGTCGCGTTAAAAATGCAGAGTGGTCGGCAGGATTGTTCACATGATAGCAGAACCCACCACATAAGATTGGCGACGTTCTAGACAAATTCATAGGGCAGATAACGCCGCGTTAAATTTCAGAGTGCATGTAGATTTTTGGACCGACAGTTTCAGGTACGTGGGTGGGTTGGTCTTGCCTTGCTCAATTCGCTCACACCGAGCACGGATGCCAGATACGGAGGCAGTTTGGTTCACCAGGCTGGGTTCCTTGTCTCGATTCACCACCGGGTTGCGATTGCTCGTTGATATGGCTTTGGAACCTGGACGGCGTGGATGGGTTCAGGGTCCACCTGCTGAGAGAGGAGCGTGTTGAAAGTGAACGTGGAGCCACGCGTGGTTCGTCGTCAGTGCAAAGCGTTTGTCTTGCCACTTGGAAAAGAAACGTGTGATTTTCTGACAATCGTGGACCACGCACACCTCACTGTTCTGGTTGTTGTCGTTCGCACGTGTGGAATCACTGGGCACTCTGATAGTATCCCACGTGTACGTGACATTCTGTTTCAACATAACAGACTGCAAACAAAGAAAGTTGTGCACTTCTGACCGCAGTTCCAAAGCTTGTTTTGGTTTCTTGTCACAAAGATCTGTGCAAAGCTGTGTCCAGGTCGTTTTGTCGAAATGTCGGAGCTTTGGTCCTCCCCCCTGCAGGTCCCACGTGGTTCGTCTCGTCACGTGGTCACGACGCCCCGGGCTGTGGTCGCCTGGAGACGGATCCCTGTGCGAGTCTCGACGGGTTACTGGGGCAACAACACCAGAACAACATATCGGTTACCATAGCAACCGACGCAAGCCTTGCCATAGATAACTACACGGCGGTGAGACTCATCTCAAGTGCAACACTCACTTGTCAAAACATTTGAAAATTCAACTGCATTGAAGAAATGTTTTTTCTTTCAGGAAAAGCATGTTTGGATTCAAACAATTTCAATAACATACAAGTTGTTGGGAAATCTCTCGACAAACAAACCTATTATTTCAATTCTTGACATGACAAGTGTGTCAAGAGTGCAATGGACATTTGAAAACTTAAATATAAACATAACACACTGCAATTTGATCACATTGGATCTGAGAAGCAGTGAGACCAGAAGTTCATACTCAACATTAAATTTTGCGAACAGCACATTTGGAAGCCTCCACACATCTGGTGAACACAAAATTCAAATTTCAGACTCATATTTTGATATCACTGAAACTAGCCGTCATCCCCTTGTTCGACTAGAAAATAGTACCTTGAGCATGGCAAAATGCTCATTTGTTGGAAAAGATGACAGCAAAATATCTCCAATTGTTGTCGCCTCAACAAGCGAAGTAAACATGACTGATATCCTGGTTGAACATATTGTGGCTGAGAATAGCCTGATTCTCATGACCAACAAGACAAAGCTCAGTTTGAAAAATTCACTCTTCAGACGAAACGGACATGAATCCTCTCACTCAGTTTTTAGAATACTGAGTTACAGCTCAGCAACTGTGAAACACAGTGACTTTCAGCAGAACTTTGGCAGCGATGGTTCATGCTTTCAGGTGGAGAAATACTCGAAACTCTTCATCAAAAGTTCCCATTTCGCAGACAATGTTGCCATTGGAAGTGGGGGAGCTATCTACAATGAAGAAAACACTGATTTGTTCCTTGATTCTTGTCAGTTTGTGAACAACTCAGCCTGGTATATTGAAAACCAAACCGTCTTGCCAGCTGGTGGGGGTGCCGTGTTTGCCGAAAGTAGCGTGAATATGACAATATTCAATACCTCATTCAGCAATAATTTGTGTATTAATTATGAGAAAGAGCGCAAAAAACTTGCCACCAGTTACGGCTCCAAACTACATGATTTAACTGGGCAGCAATTCCTTGGGGATGTGAATGCTGATGAGGTTGATCTGACCATTTTGTGTCAAGGCGGCGCCATTGCTGCCACTGGTGCACAAGCAGAAATAAGAAATTCTACATTTGGTGAAAACTATGCAGATTATGGTGGTTCTGCCATGTCTCTGGGCAATAAGTCCAACTTGACATTGGACTCTTCAGTGTTTTGCAACAATACTGGAGACCCACACACTGGTTCAATTGTGTGCCAATCCTCATGCCATCTCAAGATTCTAAAGACCAAGTTCACAAATAACACTGGGGTTTTGAAGATGGGAAACAACATTGGCCATTCAAAACTTCAAATTGATTACTGTTTGTTTGAAAGGAATGCTGGACACAGTATTCTTGAATGTTTCAATACAATAATTAATTTGCAATCTTCACATTTTGAAGACAATGGACCAATTGATGGAAAGTATGTACAGATTTTGCAAACAGGTGCAGCCAATGGAAAACTAATGGACAATACACTGCTGGATGTTTACGGATCCAGTGTGGTTTCGGCAGACAATAGCACATTTATCAACAACACATTGAGTCATATTTTCAATGTCCAGTCTGGATCACTACAATTGAAACAATGTGCATTGATATCAAACAGAGCTTCGGTCATTCAACTAGGATATGAAGTGGGTTTGGAAATATTTGAGTGTGAAATTTTGCTCAACGTTGTGTTGGACTTTGCTGTGGTTTCCTGTGAAGGGTGCTTGGCCATATATGCTGAAAATTCAGTGTTTTCTGCCAACGATGCACGGCAACATGCAGCTCTGATTAAGTCTACAACACCAGTCTCTGTACTGACAAAAAATTGCACATTTGCAAACAACAGACACGGGCTATTTTCTGGCCAAGGCATGAACATCCATATTCAACAATGCAATTTTGAATACAGTAAATGGTATTGGGAAGACACGCAGTACAACATCATTGACGTGGAACAATCAAATGTGCAAGTTGTGAACAGTAGTTTTGATATTCATCCTGGAGACTTCATTGTGATCAGAGTCCAGAGACTCTGCCAAATGAACTTTGCAAACACTGTTGCCAAAGGACTTATCATATTTATCATCACTGAGAGTGGTTTTGACATTGACAACTGCTCATTGTTGGAGGAAGGAGATCAGCCAGTGATGAGTGATTATGCTCAGATCCAGTTGATCAGAAAATCTAGACTGAATATGAGAAATACATTGGTGGACCAACGACAATACAGATTTATCTTCGGAGAAAGCCACTCATTCACAAACATATCTGACTGTACTTTCAACTTTACTTCATCCACCAATCAAATTAGAATGGAAAATAGTATTCTGGTGTTGTCTCAGACTCGTATCTATTGGAGAGAGGTAACTCTGATTCATCCCTGGTCCAATACTGACTATCTCATACAGAGCATAGACAGCCATGTCAAATTCACACGATGTGTAGCTGAGGTGTCTGACAAGATTTTTTTGTTGAAGTTTGAGTCTTCTGATGTGGAACTTGACACATCTTCTTTTGAATCAGGAGACATAACATTCATCAATGGAGTCCACAACTTCCTACTTGTACAGAATTGTTCTTTATCTGCTGCAACACCACTGGTAATTGCGGGCAATGCACTGAATGTAATTGCCAATACTTCAATTGTTCATGTGAAACTTCTCCAGAGCTGCTCAAGTTATGTTGAAACGGTTAGATTGTACAATTCTGCCTTGTACACAAACAAGAAAATACACCAGGTGAACAGACTGCTGGTATTGAACGCAGCACTTCACGTTGAAAACGTTTCACTCTCCAGTGAGGGTGATACTTTCACTGAGAGCATAATGGAGAGTGCCTTGTTTGACAACCGGACTTGTCCCACATCCATGCAGTACGGATCAGTTCGAGAATCAGAGTACGCTGCTGGTAAGTTGTTTCTGTTTGCCTTGCATTTCACTACAAGTCCATAACACTGAACAATTGTGCTATTCAAGCAGAATCCTTCCTTTCTTCGTGTTCAAATTGCTCAATATTGTTTACAGCCATGACACCCCTGAAATGTGGACCATGTACCTGTTTCTTTGATATGACAAGCAACAAAAACATATTGAACTGTTCAGGTGTCCAGCTTCAGAAATTACCACAAGTTCCAGATCTAACAACCACAATCATACTCACAGGCAATGGGATTGCTGAAATAACAAGTAAATTTGTGGCAGAAATGGAAAATATTTCAACTCTGAGGTTCCTGAACTTAACCCACAATCACATTACAAAGATTTCTGATAAAATACAGAACTTGACCCAACTTGAGGAAATTTGGCTTGAAGGTAACCCATTTGAGTGTGACTGTAGCATGACATGGATGATACCCTGGCTTAACAGTCTCACAAGGTCAAACAAGTCCAACATTGTCAGGGACTACAAAAAAGTCAAATGTGGCTCTGGGAGATTCAAAGGCATTTTTATGTATGTTTTGACTGAGGTTGCTATGGGATGTTACCCAAGAAAAATGACTACAGGTCAGATTGCAGGAGTGACAAGTGGAATTGGACTTATTGTTTCCATCTTTAGTGTCATTCTGATTGCCATTTGGAGGTCAAGGGAAGTGAAATTCTTCCTCTTTCACTGCCTGAATTGGAACACCAAACCCAAGGATGACAAGAAGGAAATCCTGGATGACATATTATATGATGCCTACTTGTGCTATTGGTGGGTTCATTTTGACATTTCCCCTTTTTTCAAGTGTAGCATTTTATGATCTGCCAAAAATCCTTTTCAAACAGTGAAACTTCAATATTATGTTTGTATGCTTTAGCCATGAAGATCTTTCTTGGATAATTGATGTTTTGTGGAAGAAGAAAGGAGGAGGAAACATGAGACTGGATATTGAGATGGATCATGGGTTCAGACTCTTTATCCACCAGAGGGATTTCATAGGAGGGAGAACTATAATGGATAATATCAGACATGGCATTGAGAAAAGCAGGAGGGTCATCTTTATCATGTCCAAGTAAGATTTGTCAGTGAGAAGTGATTTGTCTGACTCAATGCATATCATATGTGTTGCCTTTCCTATTGGTTGCCCTCCAACACTCATTCTCACATTGATACACTCATTCACCTGCAGACACATATGCAGACACAGACTTAACATTGCAGTGTGTCAGAAGTTTCATGTGATGTTGATATTTGTTGTGTCTTGTGGGACAATTCATTCTTTGCAGGAACTTTCTCAAATCCAAGTGGGGGATGGAGGAATTTATTCAAGCAGAGCATGAGTTTCTGCAAATTGGGGGGAGGAAAGCAAACAGTTCTATCATCCTCATACTCAAAGAGAAGCTGGAGATGGAGGGTCTGAGGGGAGAGGTGAAGCGGTTCATCCAGACTCGGACCTACATAGACGGGACAAGTCATCTAGACCAGGTGCCGTCCAGGCTGAGGTGAGAAAGATTCTGAAAATGTGGCAGAACAGGACCACGAAATACAGCTTGTTCCACCAGGTAGAGAAACACGAAAGAAATGTCCCCTCTTGGGTGACTTGCGCTTTTGTCTTTCTGCATTTGTTCCAGACACAGAAACATTGTTGCTCACAACAGGTGTTTCACAAATTCCTGACTGCAGTGTGCTTTCGGACTCATCTCCAGGTTCGCGATGCCGTATCGACCCCTTCGGGAACTAAAGCCTGAGCTCTTCAGGGACGAGCAGTTCTACTTCTTCCCGTTCGAGGACTTCGAGGACCAAGAATCCGAAAATGGTTCTGAAACTGAAAATCACAGCACAAGCGATAATACGTCAGCATCGCGACGCTTCAGTGACGCCACATCAGTGCGTGAGGATGACGCCAGTTCCCATGGCAACGATCGCCTGATCCACGTGAGAGACGAAGTGCCTCTACTGGCCATGGCAACCACCTCATCAGAAGACGTCTTCGTTACCAACTCAGCAAACACGAATGACCTGGCCCTCGTCTCTATGACAACTCACCAGCACGACGCTGTGGTACATGAAGTCCGTGATGAGCCCTGGAGTACCCCTGGGCCTGACGCGGAAGACAGTGGGTACATGTCTTCTCTGCAGCCTCTCCACCTTGATGGTCACTCAGAGGGCGATTTGGCAATGCCTGCATGCAGTGGGGTAAAAATTGGGAATGATGGCCGTGCCACGTCGCATGGAAATGAGCCTGATCCAGAATACTTTTCCGTCATGGACTTGCGAGCAGGAGCAGGTTCGGAGTCCCTTGGGCCAGAGGACATGGAGACTGTAGGTCTGGAGGGGGATGACATTCCACTGGTTCCCACGTTTTCACAGTGAAATGACGCTCGAGCTCCTACTTCCCATTTCAGCAAACTCTCAAGCAGACAAATACTTCGTCTAAATTTTGTTCAGATTGGAATGTGTCCGATAAAAAGGTCTGTTCGCGCTTTTGCTTTTAATTCCGTCCCCTCGTCTCTGCAGAATTATCACTTGCAGCACGGGCGCTTTCGTCCAACCGTGCCGTCTTTGGTTTTTGACAATGAATGGTTGATTTACAATAAATGCCATTTTCATTTTCATAGAACATTAGTTTTCTCCGAGAAAACGTCCGTCCGTCAGATGTACGCACCCAATGTCACATGCGCTGTGGAATCACACTGCCAAAGAAAAAACAGCCAAATCAGTTCAGACAAATAGTGTTTTCTTGGAACAGTCAAGCTCGGTTGAGATTATTGATCTCTTCTCTCACGGAGAATCCAGATAAATTCGGCGGCAGGCGAACAAGAATTTCAAAGATAAACCACGCACGTTTACCAGACTGAACTGAGTGAATCGTCAGAGATAAGGAAACAAAGTCGTTATCGTGGGACTGTTCGCCATTTGGACGACAGAACGTAGAGGGATGGCTGGTTTGTTCTTGCTCACACGGTGATGCTCCGTCTTCTACGAACATAGCTCAAAATTGTTTTGCGATCACTTGCAAACTTCTATTTACCCTGCCCCTTTTTGCACCGCAGGTGCAAAATTGTTTTCCTTTTGCACGCTTGCCTTTCTAAGTTTGGAAAAAGTGACTACGCTACGGAAACCTCACTGAATGAGATAGAGAATAACACCCCCATTGCGATGTGTCTCTTCACATCACTCAGAATAGCATGGGGCTTTCATTGATTCCCAGCCGAGTTTCTGCTCCAATGAATGGCACAGTAGAGACTCAAAAAACATGTGAAGATGATGCCTGTCAACATGCAAATTTGGTATCTCTCAGCATTCATGGCGTAAATGATTGTATTTGTGTCCAAAGTCTTCATGTCTTTGAAGGAATGAGCAGCGACGGTGGAGTGATTCGAATCAAGTTCTGGTGAGTTTGTCAGGGGCGCACTGCCCGCGATTCACCTTGAGCCTGTGGTGACATTTTCAGCCCCAAAGCTCTGACCATGAAGATTATGTTGTTGTTTGTTCAGACACACACACACACACATACACACACACTCACACATACACATACACACTTCACTTGACGCAGCTACAAAAGAACCGTGCGCGTGCCAAGAAACACCACACGATTCAGCCTTCAGGCCTCTGCCAGCTACGTTGTCGTGTGAAATCGTAAATAATGGGGGAAAGCAAATCGTGCACTCGTGTTGCCAAAACTTTCTTGCCTCAGGGTTGTTGAAGAAACACAACTCAGTTTGAGATTTGCGCCTGTCAGCAGAGATGACCAGTGAGAAAAGGGTTTCATACAAGGAGCATTATTTTCTCTTGAGATCGCAATGGATACGGCGCGTGCTTGGATGATCTGGATGTTGATCAGCGTGGCGCACACCGAATCCGTTCTCGGCTCCATTGATGCGTCTTCAGATCCAGGTGAGTTTTCCAGATTTGGAGATTTGGCTGGCTGTATTTTTGTGAAGTTGCCTGCAGTCCCTAGCGAGTCTGCCTCCTTGTCATCCCATCCCATCCACTCCTGGCTCGGTTAGCCAGGCGGCGACCGTGGCCACACATGGCTCAACGACCACAAGGTTGTGCCCCGTCATTCCGAATAGATCTGTCCTCCCCCTGCAGGTCCCACGTGGTTCGTCTCGTCACGTGGTTTTGACTCCCCGGGCTGTGGTCGCCTGGAGACGGATCCCTGTGGGAGCCTCGACGGGTTACTGGGACAACTGCACCATAGCAACCTGTCCAGGGAGGGACTGTCACTGACGACAGATACCTACATTACATTTGACCATGAAATACTGGTGAGCTACTTTTATTCCCTTCAACCCTGTAAAGATCTACCTTGGATGTGTAAAATTTGAAATATTCTTCAAAATTGAAGTAAAGCAGTCATTTCAACAGTTCAAAGGTTTACGTTTGTTTCCTTGTTGCTTTTTTCAACACCCTTCTAACCTGCAAATTACACTTGTTTTGGAGTGCAAAATTCAACTTTCTTGCAGGATAAATATCATTGGTTAAACACCGTTGGTCAATTGCACTTGAAATCAGCAGATGGTTCTCATCCTGCTGGAGTTTGTTTTCACAACATGACCATTGAGACATCAAGTGAATGGTATTTTTTTCAATTGAATGTCAATTTGACAAAATCCAACATTCCAATGACAAGGCTGACTTTTAAGAACAATGGTAAACACCATCTGATTGTCAGAGCAGACAACAGCACCTTTGGGAGTATGTTGTTGTTTGGAGTATATTGCATCTCAATCACTGAATCCTCTTTCCACATAAAATCAACACAATCCCATCCAATTGTCGAGATGAGAGGTGGAAAACTGCACATGGAAAATTGTTCCTTTACTGGCCAAACAAATTTGTCAGCCCCTGCCATCCTCAAAGCTTCACTCAGCAACATAAGCATGAGCAACAGCACTGTGGAGAGCATGACATCACCTGGTGGGTTTGTTTGGGTCACTAATCACAGCTTTATTGTGCTACATCAGGTCACATTCAAGAGAAATGGTGATTTTCTGTCCCAGTCAGCAGTTGCTGTCACTGGGCATAGTTCAGTGGAAACATATAACAGTGTTTTTGAGCAAAACAAAGCCGATAATGGCTCCTGCTTTTACACTGGCACGTATTCCAATTTATGGGCCAGTGGATCTCGTTTCAAAGGAAACATTGCTGTTGGAAGTGGTGGAGTAATTTACAGTGAATCAAACACTGTGTTGAAGTTGGAGTTGTGTGAATTCAGCAACAACTCAGCCTGGTTCAATGAGACTTGGCTTTTTTCAGACATGGTTGCTGGTGGCGGTGCCATCTTCAGTGATGAAAATGCCTCATTGTCGCTAGATCGTTCCAAATTTTTCAACAATTCTTGTGTCAATTATGAAAATCTGAAATTAGACCCAGCACAGAATTTGAGTTCTGCAATTCATGATGTGTTGGATCATCTGTATGCTGGAGACATTTCAACACACCAATTGCACATTCATAAGAAATGCCAGGGAGGCACTCTCCTTGCTACAAGAGCCAATATTCAGATAAATAGTTGCACATTCAAAGAAAACTATGCTGATTATGGTGGCAGTGTGATTGCAATGGGACTCAACACAAATCTCACAGTGAACTCAACAGTTTTTTCCAACAACTCTGGGAACCCCAACACTGGCACCTTGCAGTGTCAAAATTGTGGTTGCACAATAGACAACAGTACTTTTTCTCAGAACATTGGGGTCTTCGTAATTTGGGGAAAAGATCGATCCAACCTGACTATCAACAGGTCGCAATTTTACAACAACACTGGAAACAATCTCATCGTCTGCAGAAATACAAATCTGAGATTGGACTCAACACTGTTTCTGGATAACGGGGCAACCAACAAAAAATTCACATTTGCAGAGATTTTACAGCCAGTGGGAGAAAATAGAATATATGTATTTGACAGGATTTTATATGCCGATTCCAACAGTTCTGTTGTGGTCAACTTCTGCAACTTCACAAACAACGTCATGTCAAGCATTTTGAGTGTTTGGTCTCAAGAAGAATTCACAATAGCAAGTTCTACTTTCCAGTCAAACAGTGCTTCTGTGATGGAAACATTTTATGCTGTTAACTTGACAATGAAAAACTGCTATATGGGCAACAATTCTGTGTTTGATGGAGCAGTGATCTCATGCAGGGACTGCCATGCTGTTGCTATGGAAAATTCCACATTCTATCACAATGATGCCAGAGACCAGGCTGCTGTTCTGAGATTCAGGTCCAAATACCCAGTTGAAGTCACCAGCACATATTGCACCTTCATGACAAACAAACATGGTGTGTTTGTTGGATCACATTTGAATTTAACCATCAGTTCTAGTTCATTCATTTACAATTCTTCAGTGTTTGATGACTCCCTGTACAATATCCTGGATGTTACAAAAAGTAATGTCACCTTGGTGAACACATCCTTTGATATATTTCCTGTGGCATACATCGAAATGAACTTGAAAACATTCTCCAGAATTATATTTATCAACACTATTATCAAAGGCTTCATCGTGTTTGTTGTTCAGCAAAGTCATTTTGAAATGTTCAACTGCTCACTACTGGAGGAATCAAAAACTGATGTTCTAAGTTCCGAGGGACAGATACAGTTGAAACAAAAGTCTAATTTTCACTTGCAAGAGACGATAGTTTGTCAGGGGCAGTATCGCTTTGTCAAGAGTGAAGATGCCTCAACCATCTCCATTGTTGATTGTCTGTTCAACTTTACCTCATCCACCACACAAATTGATGTAGAAAATGGAGATATTCTGTTGAAAAACACCAGTGTGTATTGGGAAGGCATCCTGCAAGTAACTCCTTGGTCCAACACTGATTATCTGATAAATGCAGTTGGAAGCAACATGGTAATTCAGCAGAGTAACTTCAATGTGTTTTTGAAAGAATATTTGTTAAAGTTTGTCTCCACAAATGTTACACTGGACAGTTCATGGTTCCAAACAGGACAAATCCTGTTTGTTGAGGGGGCAAACAACTTTCTGTTGGTCAACAACATCACAAAGTTGTCTGGAAGCACATTTGTGTTTCACGGTGGGGCACAAAATGTTGCTATCAACTCGTCAGTTTTTCACATGGAGTTGGAATCTGAATGTCAAAGTTTCATAGAAACACTCAGGGTCTATTCATCCAGCCTCTTCATCAACAGAAAGTTCAAGGAAGTAAACAAACTGCTGATCTGGAAATCCACCGTGAACATTGGAAACATTTCTTTGAAAACTGATTCCCCCAGTATGTCGCACAAAATAAAGAAAAGTGCAGTGTACGACGAGGAGCAGTGTAACCAATCTATGGTGACTGGACCAAACAATGACAGCACACACCCGCTATTCGCTGAGACCAGATTTGCAGCAGGTGAGTTTCCAACAAGATATGTTGTGTTACTGCAATATTGTCTTTCTGGCTCTTTGGTATTGATCCAGATTCACGTCTCTTCATTGCTGTCGTCTGTATGATTGCCTTATCAGCCATGACACCCCTGAAATGTGGACCGTGCATCTGTTTCTTTGATGTGGCCAGCAACAACAACATCTTCAATTGTTCAAGTACTAACATGAAGAAATTGCCAGAAGTACCTGAACTGACCACAACTATCATACTTACAGGCAGTAGTGTCACCAAAATTGATGACCAATCACTTCAGGAAATTCAAAGAATTCCAACTGTTCATTCCCTGAAGTTTACAAACACCAAAATCAGGAGCATTTCCAGAAAAATACAGAATTTGCCACAAATAGATGAAATATGGTTGGCTGAGAATCCTTTTGTGTGTGACTGCAGCATGACATGGATGATTCCCTGGCTGAACAGGCTTACAAAATCAAACAAAACTAATATTGTTAGAGACTTTAAAGAACTCAGATGTGGTTCTGGGAGGTACAAAGGAATTCTTATTTATGTTCTGACTGAGGTTGCTATGGGATGCTATCCAAGAATAATGACTACAGGTCAAATAGTGGGAGTGTGCAGTGGAATTGGACTTATTGTCATCATCTTTAGTATCATTCTTGTTGCCATGTGGAGGTCAAGAGAAGTGAAATTTTTCCTCTTTCACTACCTCAACTGGAATACCAAACCAAAGGATGATAGGAAGGAAATCTTAGATGGCATACTGTATGATGCCTACTTCTGTTACTGGTTTGTCTCCTTTTCTGTTTCCTTGTGATTGTTCATGAGTTATCTGTGGGGTGTATCAATGCTGATTTGCAAGTTACAACAACCTCATAATTGTTAATCATTCATGTGAATGTACATATTTATTTGGATTTTTTTTAGTCATGCTGACCTCTCTTGGATCATTGACGTCTTCTGGAAGAAGAGGGGAGGAGGGAACACCAGACTGGACATTGAGTTGGACTATGGGTTCAGACTCTTTATCCACCAAAGGGACTTCGTAGTTGGGAGATCTATCATGGAGAATATCAGACATGGTATTGAGAAAAGCAGGAGAATCATCTTCATCATGTCAAAGTGAGGACAATATTCATATTGCCCATTTGTTAACACACAAATCTCACACTTGAATATTTTTCTGTTTTACCAACATTTTTCGAAATTGTCCATTCCTACCTTTCTTCAGGAATTTTATTCAGTCCAAGTGGGGGATGGAGGAGTTTTCTCAGGCAGAGTATGAGTTCCTCCAGTTTGGAGGGAGGAACTCCAGTGGTGCTATGATCCTGATACTCAAAGAGAAGCTGGAGATGGAGGGACTGAGGGGAGAGGTGAAGAGGTTCCTCAAGACTCGGACCTACATAGACGGCACAAGTCGGCCACATCAGGTGCCGTCCAGGCTGAGGTAATGTTTGGCATTGTACAAGGGCAGTTTTTACTCTGCACCGGAAAGGGTCTAATTGAGATTCGTTTGGTGTCCTGTCCATGTTTGGAGTGAAGCCGCACCATTGTATTGTTGCTTTGTCCATGAAGTTTCAAATTTGGAAATCCCTTTCGACGCAAACAAAATGCTCGAGCAATGGAATTTGTTTCACATCGCCCTCTCTACCAAAAGCACCAAAATCTTTGTGTACCTTGGTCCAGAGTTCCTGTCAAACCTCTCCATTCTCTCCAGGTTCGCGATGCCGTATCGTCCCCTTCGGGAACTGAGACCAGAGTTGTTCAGAGACGAACAGTTCCTCTTCTTCCCGTTCGAGGACTTCGAGGACGACGAGGAGAGTGACAGTCTGTCAAGATCACAGTCAAACAGTGAGGTTCTATCAGAACAGAGGAAAGACCAATACTTTCAGAGCAACCCAGATGATTACCACGATGAGAGAGAAGAAACGGAGGAAGTTCCACTTTTGGCCATGACAACCTCATCAAGTGTTCACATGACAACAGGTGTGCCACAAGAGAGGGATACAGAAAACACCAACGTCACACCTTTCTTTTCAGAAACCTTCATTTGAAATGCCCAGTGAATCTTGTGACAACTAGGACAGCATTGTGTCACGGAATCAACGAAGCCCACACGCGAAGAAGCTCCCGCCCCCCGGATAGCAGCAACAGGTCGTGACAAGTCATGCTGTAGACCTGACATTGGGGCACAGAAGCCTTGGCGAGGGAGAGTAGGTTCATGGAGAGAGGTTGTGGTGGCACTGTTTCCTTTCGATTTGTTAAATTTCTGTCCGGAGATAGCAACATCTTTGCTGAATAGGGGTGCCTCTGCAGGGAAGCCGTCCATAGCTGCAGGATGTGGAGGAAAAGTTTTAAAAATAACAGAAATTCAACATTTCTTCGTCGTTTGGTGTAATTTGTTTGGTTATTGAAACGATGTGGTGGAAATTGGTTGAAAATTGCTGAAAACCACAGGAGAAGTTCAGTGATTTTGTTTGTCGAGCTGGGGATGCGCTGTGCACAAATGCCGCTTGAAAACAAAGCTTCGAGAACAGGCAACACGACCGAAAATTGTTCTTTATCTCTCTTCCTCCATCGGTGGACTCAATCGTTTCTTTGGCAACTCTTCGTAGCGTTGTTCGTTCGAGGAAACCTTGCACGCTTTTGGGCTCACACCAACTTTCCCCATTCGGAAAATGCACTTGTGTCCTGACGCAAGTGAAGTATGAGTAAATCATTCGCACACATGAAAGAGCCGACTTGGCACGCAACGCTGTGGTCCCAGAGGCTCCTCGGCCGGGGTCGTCCCGAGCACACAGGGGCCGACGCTGCCGGGCCCTCCCAGAGACACCTCAAAAGGTACACCTCAGCACGGGACTGCAGTTCCGAGGGTGCAACGCCAAACACACATACGCACCGCACCCACACAAGAGCTCGCGGCATTTTCGCAGAACACGAAACAACGTTGAACAGTCGCTATTGGCCGAAACTTGCACATTCCTCCAAATTTGCGCCAAGTTGTTTCCATTGGCCAAAAGTCTCACAAAATGATAATTTCTTGGCAAGCATTTCTCACGACAAAGTACAACTGCCCGTCATTTCCAACATAGCTTAGTTTGCTTTGTTCTCTCGTGTTACGAGTACAACCTCTTGTGGTGCACGCTCAACACAACACAATTCCTTCAACTTGTTGTGGTGGACATTGAAAAAATTTCGCCGACATTCATGTTTCTGCTTGATGGCAAACGACTCGTTTGCGATGGGAGACGCACTGCCATGCAGGATCAGTTTTGTGCGTTGAGATGCGGGTATATTTGTCGACAAAAAGAAAGAAGAAAAGGACATGCGTGACATCGCTGCCTGCTTTTCTCAATTTGTTACATACTCGGCTGGTCAGATTATATTGACTTGGCTTGCTTCTCCCACAACAAAAAGGAATGAACTCAGCAGAGTTGGTCCCAGTGTTCTGTTGATGAGACGCCTGTTGACTTATCGCGTGCGCGGATCTCCAGGCTGCGAGACATTCCCTCAAGGCTGATTGGACATTTCCACTTCTCTCCCAATGATCCCTGATACATTTCCTCATCCGGAAGAAAATTGTCCAGTGTGCACTGAGATGCAACACTGTCTCGTCCAACGCAAAAATGTCGCATTGTCTCACACGGTCAACACTCAAAATGATCTGCATGACCAATGAGGGCCAGGAAAACCATTCGTGCAGTCTCGTTTGACCTCTGAGTCCAGGCTGAATGACGTCCTTCTTGTCCTCCGTGGGGCAGGGATCGTGCTTGGTACAGGTGGTGCAGGATGGAGAGTTGGGTTCGTCGGAGAAGGTCCCGGCCGGACAGCGTAGACATTGCCCCCTCACAGGGTGGTAGATGTAGCCGGCGACACACACTGAAACAACAAGGGCTTGCCAAAACCAAACAACTCAAAGGTCTGTGTCACGTAGCAAAAATGTCTGTGACTTGGGACACCTGTTCCTCTTTGGCTTGTGTTTTTTGTTTCATTCTTTTGGAGGGGAGGTGCAATTTTTGGACAACAGTCTGGACCACTTCTGTACAATTGAAAACCTCAACAACACAAGAGGTGCTCACCGCAGCTCTCTTCTCCAACACTTCCTCTCTCCAGAGTTGTCATGTGATTTGGACATTCCACACATTCTCCAGTTCCCTGGCTGTTCCCATCAATTTCCCTGCAAAAGTTGATCTGCTCATAGCATTTCCAACAATTATCACAGACAGATGATCCCTTTGGAGTCTGACCTCCAATGCATCTGTCCAGGAACAATGAGGGTGATTGGTTTCCTACCTCCAGTATTCTCCTTTCCCACAGGCAGCGCACATCTCAATTTCAGGAATCTCGATGAACCCCGGGAGGCAGGAAACCACTGTTTGTACGTGCAAAATGAAACTGCATCAGCACAAGGATCAACAACGAAAAAAAAACCAACAACACCTTTCAAACACAATTGCATCAAACTGCTTGAACTACTCATTTTGTGCTCTTACCACAGTCCTCCAGACTTGTGGCTCCCTCCTCTAGCGTGGTGGTCCCATTTGGACAGGGATCACACGCTGAAAGAGACACATTGTTTCAATGAAGATTGGTCCCTTTGTATCCAAGTGCGGTTCAAAGCCTGACCCTTCAAAATAAAGATACAAAAAACGAGGAAATTAATTTTGGAAGGATATGTCAAAGTAAACCCACAATCCAGGTCTCTGCTGTGAGACATTGGAGGATCGTACTTGCCCAGGTTCAGATTGACGAGCCCCGTCGACGCCCTTTCTTTGTACGTGCCCTTGGAGCAGGGGCTGCAGACCCCTGATCCGTCAAACACTTCGCCTGGTCCGCACTCTGTACGGAACAATCACTCTTCTTACTGGGTATTGCATGACAAATTCATTCCGTGCTCAAGATGCCCCCGTGACACCGCTGTCCCACCAACTTGAGCACTGCACTGCTTACTGAGACTGATATCAACCGGTGTTCAGAAAGTTCTGTTTTTGTTCTGACCACCCTCATCCATTTCACCCCAGAAGCATTCTGGTTGCCAAAGTCTTGACCAAACAGTAAAAGGTGATCAATATGGCTGCTCAAATTGGCACAGATTCCAAAGCTGTTCAGTTTGAAATTTGTTTCAGTGTGACAACCAATGGGAGTGGTTGCTCGGGTAGATCCCAGGACTGTCCGTCTCAAACCTGGAGAACCTTGGGCACTGCATTCTCAGCCCAACCAACCTGGAAACGCAATTGAGGTGGCGACCATACCGACCAGAATGCACAGGGCAGCAAGTGTTCCACGTGTTGTCATAGTTTCTGGTCTGATAATGGGGGTTGAACACTGTGTGGACAAACGCAACAGGGATAATTTGGAAAGGAAATTGTGATGTTTTGCGTCAATAGCTGCGGTGTTAGAACTGATAGCCCCGCCAAATTGCTTTGCAATTCCACTCGTTGGGTCAAATTTTCATCTTTGTGTTTTGGCATTGATCCACATGTCCATTCACAGAAACACATTTGAGACAATTGGCAGTTTACACATTTTGACACGACACAATCTCCCAGTGCCAGTGCCCATGTTGAGCGAGGGCTGGTTCAATCATGGACAATCGGTCCTGCTTACCTCGTGGAACATCCCCGGGCTCCAAGTGGCACAAGTACCCCGAATGCTGAAATGTCTGTCTTGCCCCCTTCACAATTTTGCTTGGCTGTGTCTCCAAGATTCATTCGTTCGCTTAGAATTTCAATGCTGGGAATGGGTGAAGATCAGTGGTGCAGGATTTATTGCGTACATGTATTCGATGGGGCTTAGTGTGTACTCAGGGTGTGCATACATGCCTGACCTCAAATCAAGAATCAGCCACCGTTTCACCAACTTTTCCAACTTTGCAACAACCGAATTTTATTGGCCTGTCATCGTGGAAAGCAAGAAAATTTGGTGCAGTCTTTCATTTGAAACAAAAAAAAGTTTGTCCCAAGTTGAGAAATGAGCTTCTATGCAGATCCTAATTGCAGTGAAGGTTGATGCTGAGTGTTTCATGTCAGACTGAATCTGGAAAAGAAATTAGTGTGTTGTTGTCAATATTCCTCCACTTCAGACATCGAACGAGGAAACGCTGTAGTTGGACGACAAAAAGAGCTGAATACGTATGAGTTGATACTGATCCTGAACAACAGGCGCCAACCACGATTGTGAAAACAGAGCAACAAGACAATAACTCACCAAGCAGGTATGGGTCCTTCATGTCCAGGAATCACAGGTGAAGCAAAGAGCCAATGAAAAACAAGTTCAACATGAAATGTGATTTTGAACATGTTACACATGTTACACAAATCAATGAAACCCGCATGTGGCCAGAGTTCATTCACACTTTGACGAGGTTTTGTACCCACCTTTCTCACAGACAAAGGGAAACTTTCTCTCAGATCCGTCACAATTGACGGAGTTCCATTTTCCATTGGCTTCCATCGCAGCACAGTGAGCGTTGGTTCCTTTGGGTTCGCCTTGTTTTCAGTTGATGTAGGAACCTGCGTAGAGCCAGCAGAAGTGACCCCACTGTTGATCTACAGGGTCACACCAGACGCTTGTGAATGCTGGATTTCTCACCTTGTATCCCACCACGCCAGACCCAGGTGCCTTTCTTGAATTTCTCATTGTATCCAGTCCACCCAATAAAACCACTCTCATCTCCGCTGAAAGATATTTATTGTACAAAATAACACTCCACTATAGACAATTGCAGCACAACCACTTTTTGCTGCAATGGAGTGTTGATTCTTACCCATAAAGTTCCTGTATGAACGCATTCTCTGCAGCACTACCAATGGCAACCACATTTGCACCTTCAGCCTTGCAGGCAGTTTGAGCAGCATCCCCCTTTTTCTCATTTGAAAATTTTTTGTAGCAGCTTCCATCAAAATATTTGAAGCCTTGATCACAATCTATCAAATTGAAGAAAATGACAATTTTTGGCACAGAAACAAACAGTCAAGCAGTTCACTGCGGATCATTGAAAGAAGAAGCAAACTATGAACCTGGATCTGCAGGTACCACAGTCGATGTAGGTTGCGAAGAAGAAGGAAAAGATAAATTGCATTTGTTATTTGATACAATCTTCCTTGACAAACAATAAAACCCCGGTAAAAATTGTGAATGACATTTGTATGATATCTGTGTCTGTCAGATTTTTTTCTGAACAGGACAACACGCTGAACAGAGATAGAGTTCAACTTGGTAGGTTGCCAAGAAAGTGGAAAGTTTCTGTGTTTGATTTGCTTAAATGTTTTATGTTGAAGAAAATAGTATTTTTGCTACATGACCTTTCTCACAGACATAGGGAAGCATCACATGACTCGAGTCACACTGTACACGTTCCCATTTCCCATCATTCATCATGGCAGTACAATTCCCTGCTCCTGCGTCAGCAGCCTGCCAGTTGGTGTATGTCCCTGGAATGGGAAGAGGAAAGCACAAATTCTAACTAAATCTGACACTTTTGCCAACAAACAGACATTTTGACTGCGAATCAGGGTGCAACAGAGGTACAGGTACCTTCCTGTTCCAAGTCACCACTTCGGAGCCACCCAATCCATTTTCTCTCTCCACTGAAAACAGATTTTGCAGAAGCTACAAGATCTCCTTTCATTCTTGGCAGGTTCAAGTGAACATTCCAAGTATGTGCACTGTGTATTACCCATACAGTCCTTGGACATGTTGATTCTCAGCTGCACTGCCAACAGAGACCAAATTTGCACCATCAGCCTCACATACAGCCTGAGCATCATCTCCTTTCATTGAGGGTTTGATGTATTTGTAACAACTTCCTTCATGGTGTGTGTAGCCAACAGCACAGCCTGACAAACACAAGAAACACGTGTTCAGAAAACAGAGGAACCAATAACTTGCATTGGGTGAGGAGAAAGCTTCAAATAGATTCACAAGGTGATCATAAGAGTCTCACGTGGTTCACCCTTTGCTGTCAAAACACCCAGCAGTAGCAGGACACAAACTGACAAAACCTTCATCCCGTCAAATTCAGCTTCTATGTCTGCATGAAAGAAGACTCAAAGCACAACAACAATCTCAGTATTTTTTCACTTGAGGCAAGCAGGTTATTTGTGCCACAACCAGTGTTCGTGTTCTAATGTCTCAGTTCACCAGGTCACGAACCCACCCTGCTTCATACTGTTGGTTCATGGCAGGGTTTTTTTCTGTGTCGGGCTTTGCCAAATTAGTGTATGCGAATAATATTTGTCTTACCGACAGAGTATTCCAAACTTTCGTGACAAAAGGGTCAGAACATTACTGATGTTATTGGAGCCGAGACATGGGAACCAACATCCAAACAAAACTGTTCTTTAGTTCAATGCCAAGACAGTTCTTGTGTTGACCATTTGAATGTTTGAACAACAGATGGGGAAGAAAACAGACTGATTGAGGGTGCGAAAACATGACAAACCCAGTGACCGCGTAGTATTTGTCGTGCAGCGATGTGGCTTCCACCAGCAAAGTATCAACACCGAACATGAACATCAGAGCCAAACACACAGCTCCTGCAGAAACCGTTTGTATGCATTTGCGAATTCTTCAAAGCAATTGCAACAGGTGCGTAGTTTTATTGCTAGTTTTCTACGAACGGGTCAGGTTGAACAAGATGTACAGGTCTGGAATCGCTGGTCATGAGAAGTAACACAACAAACATTGTTGTTATGTTGTGGCAAAGGGATCATTGCGTTCTGTTCTTCAGAAAAATTACCCTTTCGACCGTGTCATGGAGACCTTTTTAGATTTGATACATCAATGCCCCAGGATTTTGAGCCACTTCTGATTTGTCATTCATTTCTCCAAAATGCTTTGGGAACTTTGCAATGTGTGAAGGACGCAAAAATGATTTTTTCCAGCACACCACGTTTGATTTGAACTGTTTTGGCTGAACAAATTTTCATCAAAAATGCCAAATCCTTGGGTAAGCTGAACACAAACCTGTTCATGTTGTTTGGGGGAATGCAGAGCCTTTATAAATGCAAAAGTGTTCTCATGACAGGGAAACCAATGCGCTGGATGTATATCAAGGAAAATCACTAAGTTGTCAATCTTCTCAGTAGTCGTCTGGCGAGGCAAGTCCCAGTGCAGTGTGTTTTGTTCTGCCCATTCATGGTGCTCCATGGTTCTTCATTCGCAATGCGGAGAATCCTGCACCGACAGATACGGGAGCCAGAGGGGCCGGGTCCGCATCAGTGTACACCACATATGCCCAGTCCCCTACAACAAAAACACGATTTGTCTGTGTCCACCCCACCTTACCCCCCCCCCAACAACAACAAATTAAAATTATTGCTGTAGCAGACAAACAATGAGCTATTGTTTACCTTCACCCATCTGGGTCAGTGCACTGCATGCAGCCTGGACGTACTCCGGTGTGCCCGTATCCTCTGTCACTTTGGTCTTGCAGATCGCATATCTGTTGATCCCATCTATGATGGTCACAACTTCAAACTTGTCTTTCTTGTCCCGCTTCACAAGAAGGAAGGTGGAGAAATAGTAGAGCCCAGCTTGGCCCTGCTGAACTCTGAACGTTCCTGTTGTTAAGTTGTATCTGCAGAAAGCAATAGAGTCTCCTCACAAATGCAACATTCGGCTGAACAGAAATTTATGGTTTCATCTTGCTTCAAATGCTGGAGAAACGGAAATGCTGTTTTGTGTCTTTGCTTTGAACAAAAAGAGAATAGTGGCACAGTAATGTGGTGTTGAGTTTAAAACAAAAGCAAAAGGCAGGTCTCACTATGAGCTAAAGTTCAGGCCGTTAGAGACCAACAAGAGAGATCTGTCCAGCTTATTTTGAACCAACTCACCCGTTTGCATCATTCTGAAGAATCCCATTGAACTTGACTGTACCCTCTTTCTGCAGGGTGTCATCAGATGTCAATACCACCCGGAAAGCAACATCAGCTGCAAATGAAAACCAACCTGGGATTCTGTGAAATGTTTTTAATTTCTCCAAGAACTTGTTGATGCGTGCAAGCATATCATTGACCAAAACTATATGGGGAAGATGAGAGAATGGTTTCCACATTCAGACGCATGCATTTCCCAGAAACACCTCTTTGTCACTTGCTTGATTCTTTGTCACCAAAACTCACTCAACTCACTCAAAACTCACTCATTTTTTTTCAAAAAAAGTGACTTTTGTACTCACCCTGGTTGTTATTCTTGTTTTGTGAAAGAATATCAGCCTTGATGGAGAAAAGATTACCCCATTGCCATGTCATGTTGTTGATAAGTGCTTCCACAGTTCGTCTACACTCAGCTATAACTGTAGCCTGTTCTTCAATCAGGTCTGCATAATTTTTCAGTTTGAGGACAGGTCCAGGGCAACTTTCCTCAGCGATGACTGGCAGAATAGTTATGAAGAAAATGAAGGCCACTGGAGTCCACTGTGAGATCATCTGCGAAAATTATCACGGAATATTTTTCAGAAAAAAAATGGGCCTGAATATTTTGCCTTTTGTGTGGTACGCTTTTCATTATGCATATTTCAACAGCAAAGTGAAACAAAACAATTTGCAGTTGGTGGACATTACTCCTCAAAAAGTTTTGTTTTTTACATAACTGTCTTTGCCTTGTCTGATTTGTCAAAATACACTTCGAATTCAATCAAAAGGCTTCAAGATAAAATTGTCACAACATAACTTGTTACATCACACCTCACCTTGGAACAAGCAACAGACAAAAGTTTCTCAACACTCCCGCGAAAATGGGTGACAAGAATGAGTCAAGAGACAACCCTGCAACCGGTTTTTCAGCAAAGATTCACAAAGCTACCCTCACCCAATGCGTCCAGTCAGCTTTGAGCTGAGCCCCAGGTTTGGTCCTATTTCTGTTTGTTCTGAGATTTTTCTTCCAGGAGAGTGAAGACAACAAGATGAAATGATCTCGCTTTCAAGCCCAGCAGGGGCTCCAAGAGGAATTGTGCACAATCGAACAGAGAAACATTGGCAGCCAGGCTACAAAACAAAACAGGAAGTCCACCCTGTCAAAGAACCCACAGTGAACCTCAATGGACCCATTTGCACAAACTAGAAAATCCCAGGATGACAAAGAATAACAGAGAGTGAACATTGTGCAGTGTTCACGTGCTACGCCTTTGCACGTGTCTTCCTCTGCTCAGCTTCTCTGCAACTTGCTCATGCAGTTAAACCAGCTTCAAGAAACGACACCTCACCCAAATTGTCCAAACCACACACCACCATGTCCCCAAATTTGTCCAAATATTGACCTTGCCCCAGGAAGAAGGCCTGGGAAAGAAAAATCAGTTGGCTGAGCCTGAGTGGCCACCTTCACACAACCAACAACAATGTAGAACTTTGTGCCTCCCTCTATGTTGTCCTTTGGTGGAACAGATTTTCGGTTGTGAAGTGTGTGTTTTTACTGAGGTCGTCAGCCACGGTCAGCATAAAGTCATGCATCACAGAAAAATAAATGATTCGAGTTGTTTCACGGACGCAATTCTCATTGAATTTGTCAAATCATTGACCAAGCTGAGCAAAAACCTGCACATGTTGTGCTGAACTGGGGAAACTAACAAACTGCTCGTAGATCTGCATCAAACTCAATGGAGCTCGGGTGAGTATGTTCAGTGTCTGGTGGGACGAAAGCCTTCAAACACTTGTCACACTTCTGCACATGAACAAGCTTGTCAGATGACATCACAAAGTTTCATGGAAATCATTTGAAAAAGATCCATATTTTCAGTATCCGTCTGGGAGGCAAGTCTCAAAGCCACGTGTTTTGTTCTGTCCAATCATGTTGCTCCTTGGTTCATCATTCACAGTCGGAATGCTGAGAATCCAGCACCCACAGATACAGGAGCCAGAGGGGTGGAACCTGCGTCGTCGACAGTGTACCTAACATCTGCCTTGTATCCTGCAACACACACACACACACACACAGACACACACACATGATTTTCTTTGTTACTGTCACTTGAAAAAAATCCGGTTGTGCATTGATTTGCCATCTTGTTTACCTTCATTCATGTGGGTCAGTGCAGTGCAGTCAGCCTGGGCATGCTCAGGTTTGTCTGTCTTGTCAGTGTCTTGGTTTGTTCTGCAGATCTTGTCTCCATTTTTTTTTCACTTCAAATCCAGCCTTTTCCCCAGGTTTCACCAGCAGGTAGGTGGAGAAGTAGTAGTACCCACCTTCACCTTGTGGAACTGTGAAGATTCCAGTTGTGTTGTCATATCTGCAGAAAGACAGGTGCTATTGCAATATTTGACTTATGATAAATAATTGTTTGTTGGTTTTTTGTTTGTTTGCTTGCTTTGCTTTGAACCAGTTTTCTTTGTACATATTTTCATGAATCACGTCAGTCACGATTTTTTTTTTCGCATTGCTTCAAGGGATTTGGCTGTTATCTAATTGTGTCCAGTGATTTTGTGATCAATTTGGGTGGCAGTTGAGTCTTGTGTTGGACGTTGTGTGTCAAAATAGACTACAAAGTTAAAAAAGGAGTTCCTTTACCAGAAGGTACTGTTCACTGACATGCGTCAAGGTTGGTAGCAACTCACCCATCTCCATCATTCTGAAGAACCTTGTTGAACTTGACGATTTCATCTTTCCGCAGAGTGCCATATGATGTCAACACTGCCCGGAAGGCAACAGTGGCTGAAAAAACATTGTGAAAAACATTGTGTAAAATGTCTGCAAACTTGCTTGTGTGTGGAAAGTTGCTCGTAAAAGGAAACATTGGGGATGGTAATTTCAGCAATGAGATACAGGTGTTGTACAAGTATGGAGAAGCAACACCTGTTGTTTGCTATTTGTATTGTTGATTCCATACCAGCCATTAAAAGTCGCTGAATATTATTCCATCTCAGCTCAACTCAACTCAAGAAGCAGGTCAACTCACCTTGTGTGTTGTCCTTGTTTTGTGACAGGACATCAGCCTTGATGGTGTTATCATCACCACATTGGCATGTGATGTTGCTCCTGAGCTCTTCTATAGTTCTTCTGCATTCAGCTATGACTTTAGCCTGCTCTTCAATCAGGTCTGCATAATTTTTCAATTTGAGAACAGGTCCAGGGCAACTTTCCTCAGCGATGACTGGCAGAATAGTTATGAAGAAAATGAAGGCCACTGCAGTCCACTGTGACATGATCTTAACAGGACAGGTTGTTGATCCCTGGTTGAAGGGTTCTGGAAAAAATCACAGACTATTTTCTTCATGAGTGATTCGATTGCCATGCGAGTTGTTCTCTTACGGTTCAGTCCCTCACTGTTTTGTTTCCGTTGTGTGTGTGTGTGTGTGTGTGTGTGTGTGTGTGTGTGTGTGTGTGTGAAAGAAACAGCATACCTCACCTTGGGGGAGGAATTTGTTGAGACTGCTGTGACATAGAACAGCTCACAGAGAATTCTGAGCAAAGACTCGGAAAGCACCGAGACATCGGAGGATGCCTTGTGTGTTGATTCAAGCTGAGTCTCAGTTTCCGTATCAGGTTCTGATTTCTCCATGGCCAGTGAAGCGTTTCAGCGATGTCAGGTCAGGTGGGGCGTGAAACGTGTTTTCTCTCTGTTGAGAAAGAATGCCTCTCCCGGAGGCCAAACATGTGGGCGAAATGTGAAGTGTCACACCTTCTTGGAAAACAAATCCAACCTGGTGTTGTGAAAAAACGTACTCAATTTGTCAAGTTGGGTGAGGCACTTTTGCAATGCAAAAGTTGCGCGAAGAATGAATGATGAAGTATCTTGCCACATCTTTTTCAGATTTACTTTGCCCTGAGAGTTGTTTGTGGTTCGAGGGTATTGCATGAATGTTATGAATTTAACTTGCATGGATACTCAGGCATAAACTGAGACTGAAACTCATACTCAACAAAAGTAACTTCTCGCCGGATACAGTCCAAGAAAACAAAACACTGCGTCTGACTGGAATTCATTTGTTGCAACAAGCCTGAAATGTTCCTGCTGTCAAACCCTGTGCCAGCTCTCAGCTTGCCTAATCGAACAGAACAACTTTTGAAAGGAGGTTCATCCAGTTGCAGAACCTGCAGTGAAACGAAATGAACTCATTCAGCCGTGGTAATGAACAGACAGAGAAGCCCAACTTGTGCACCTAGTACCCTCTTTCCATACGTTTTCCATTGCAGGGTTTCTGTGAAAGTTGTGCATGCAGTCAAAACAGCCCCAAGAAACGACACCTCACCAGCTCACCCTGTTCGTTCAAATGACTCTGCGTGTGGGGTGGGGAGTATGACAAAGCAAAACGAATTGGCCAAGTCTGCATGGCAAACTTCGCACAATGCACGAAACAAGATTTTTAGGATCAGAAGACCAAGGCGCAATGTGGAAGTTCATGCCTCTGAGCACTTTGCACTCACTATGAAACTTCTGAACTGTAGCAGTGGATACGGCCCTCTCCAGGGGCTTGTCCTTCGATAGAGTGGGTCCTTTGGTATCTCAAGTGGTCGTCTGTGGTCATCAGCGAACGGTCAACATCACCGCAGCACAAGGATCAGATTTTGCTGCCGAACCTCCCCAATGGAAAAACCGCTCAGAAATGAACAGAGAGCCATTTCTTCTGTTTTTCAATTGCGGCTCTCAGAACAAGCCAAAGAATGATCCGCAACAATGCAACGGGAGAACAATTTTGTCCTTTGAACAATTTGACAGCTTTGGGCATCCAGCCGCAGACTATTCAGTCACACGAAATCGTCTTCGTCACGCCATGGAAAATTATTTGTTGCTTGTGCTTGTTGTTGTGTTCCACAGACAAAGAAAACATGGGCACCTGAGTACGTGTCTCTTCCAATAGAGAAAGCTCCCGCTGAAGCAAAGACTGAAAACTTGTCAGAAGGAAATCTTGGTCACACTGGCGAGGTTGACCATGGGCTCAATTGTGCGAAGTCCCTTCAGGGCGAAGCACCATGTGGTAGTGCAGTACATGGCAAGGTGGATGAAATGTCCCCTGCGCCGGCCCCGGTGGGGGGGGGGGGGGGGGGGGGG
>JAAUXT010140903.1_pt1 | contig 26761 bp, 32 predicted proteins | sample 7278171 | NCBI WGS metagenome assembly JAAUXT01 (sample SAMN14350112, study PRJNA611818) | marine sediment metagenome | isolation source: surface marine sediment (1.8m) | place: French Polynesia: Moorea | collected 2018-08
CCATCAGGGTTCCCGCCCGGAACTTCTTGTGCATTTTTCGGCCTGCGCGTGACATCTTTCTGGAGCAAAGGTGGAAGGGGCATCACACAAATTTGTGCGGGGTCTCCACATGTGTTGTCACTTTCCGGATTTGAATGTGCCCAAAATTTCCAGTGCTCAAGGAACCGACATCGGGAAAACCCCACGCAAACTTGATCAGCTGAATTCTTCACAGATCTGGATCTCTTTTTGGAACGTCAGTGTGGACACCATTCATGTATAAAAACGATTGCTTACCTACTACGGCCCCCAACAGTGACCAAACTTATTTGTTCTTCAATCTTTCGGATTTCCTTTCCTCTGACCTACTTGCAGGTAAATTGGGTCCCAGGTAGCGAGAGGCGCTGATGGGTGATATTTGTATCGGGAGAATCTGCTACTGTTGTCCGAAGGACTCGGGCGATTCAGCGGCTGAAAAAGAATCTGCAGACAAAATGTTTTTCTTGAACGTATTGGGAGCACGAATGCGATTGTAGCTGGTCTGATTGAAGTTATGCGCAATGTTTCGTCGTTCTCATTCTTTAGATCATTGTATGAAAACATGACAGCCCAGCGAATCCGTGAGTGTGTTGCTGCTTGTGAGCGATAAAACAGTGCTTGTGTGGAGTGATCCGTTTCCAAAATTGTCAAAGCTGTGAAAGATTCCAAGGAAGAAGACTTTTCCTTTGCAATATCAGCAACCAGTGTCATTCATTTATTCAGACACTTGTAGATCTAAACACCATCGTTATGCAGCGTTGATCAAACACCACTTGCACTGCTCGTCGTTTAAAACTCCACGTGAATTGTTTTGACACCAAAGTTCAGAAAGTGAATTGAAAATGGACCAGGAACACAGAAACGATCTGCCGCTGATGTCAAATTCAGGTGATTTGCTGGTGCACCACTACGCGCTGGATTTATCGTGTGATTTCGAAGCTCAGAAAATGACAGGAGACATAACTCTGTTTCTGTCACAAACCCGCGACAAGGACGGTGGCGCAAAAGGCAACAGTCAGATATTCAGCATGAAAGACTTTCATCCGGACGTGACACCAAACAAAAGCCAGCTCGAAAATGACAAATCTGCAGAGCTGACTTCAGATAACTTCAAACTTGTTCTGGATTGCAAAGACTTGGAAATCCATTGCGTAGAGGAATTGATTCTGGCAAGAGAAGCAGAGTTTGAAGTTTGTTCGCTCCTACAGAAGCGTCGCGAATTGTGCACAATCTCGTCGAAACTTAGAGATGTGGGAAAGTGCGAACTCCTGTTCAGGACTGAAGAGTGGTGTGTAAGAATCTGGAAGACGGGTGTCAAGTCGAACATTTCGTTTCCTTCCATCATCCGAATCTCTTACAGCACGATACCTCAGGGAAACTCGTTGCGGTGGGTCCGTGATCAAGACGGCAGGTAAACTTTCAATTCTTTCCCCAGGCAGCGTCTATTGTGCATACATTGTCTGCCATAGCTTCTTCCAATGTCACTTCGCTCTGTCAGGCCGTGCGTGTTCAGTGCGGCGATGTGGATCAACAACAGAGGGTTCATGCCTTGTCAGGAGTTCGGCAGCTTGTCCACCTGGGAAGCGCGCATCCGGGCGCCTGCGGACTGCAAGGTCGTCATGAGCGCCGACCACCAAGCTTCAGGCGCTGCGACACAAAATGGTGAGGTTCTCGTAATTCTTCGAAACGATCAGTTGGTGTTCTTTCGCCATCGCACAGACTAAAAGGACATTATGAAGCCACTTTTGTGCGCAGGTTTCAAAGAATGGTGCTTCAGCAACAGCATGCCACTGCCAGCTTTCACTTTGGCCATCGCTGTTGGCTTCTGGGAAGAGGCGACTCTCACTCACAACAGCGGTGATTTCTCGGGGTAACTATCCCGCCAAGTTTCCTTGTGCGAACAATTAATTGATTTGGACACTTTTCTCCAGTACTCGATGGCACGTTCTCCGTGCAATTGATGGAAAAAAAAATTTGATTGTTTCCTTTCTCAAAGCGTAACATCTGGCACTTTCTTTGTTCTTTTAGTTCGCCCGAACCAACGTGCCAACATGGACCTCGCTGTCAAATCACATTTAGCCAAACGTGGAACATTCCCTGCACAGTTTACGCTCCTGCGTCCGTCTTGCCACGAGTTGTTGAGGAGTATTCGGATTACTTCTGGCCATGCTCCGCGGCGGTGCAGAGCTTGTTGGGCGCGTTTCCATTTCCTAAAATGAACATCGTTATTTATCCACCGAGCAGCCAGGACATGGCTTTGTCAAAGTACGTGGTGGGAAAATTGTGACGTGGGTTTTGTTCTGGCTGTTTTGTGCTGAGCAAGAAATGAAAGATTTGACGTTTTGGCGGTGCACTTCAGAAATTGCAGAAGTGCTTTGTGTTGCCTTAGTGCAGCCGGACAACGGGAACTGAACTTTATCAGCTTTGTTTCGCGTTGCCAAACAACAAAAACCAAACCAAACCAAATTTGTTTGTTGCCGTTTTGTTTTTCAAGAACACAAGCGGGTTTACTTTTCAGTCCATGCATGATTTTCCTGTCACAATCTCTGCTGAGTGGGGACGGCACCATGAACATCAAACTCGCGCACGAGATGACTCACGCCTGGTTTGGTCTCTTGATCGGCGCGAAAGATTGGACAGAGGAATGGCTGAGCGAAGGCTTCGCGACCTTCATGGAGGATCACGTGCACGCTGCTGCAATGAAAGTGAGTCGATTCCAGTCTTTCTCTTGTCTTGAAACAAGAAGGTGTGGCGATGCTGATATCGCTGGCCTCAGTTTGAGGAACTGAAAATGGTGTTCCTCCCACAGTGGTCAGCTGAGGAGGCGAGGCTCAAAGCCGAGTTGCGGGCTCTGCTGAGGTTTAAAGTGTTGCAGGCGGAGATGGCGAACACTCAGGAAGACCTGCAGCTGCTCAGGTAACTTCGGGACGAAACAAAACTGCAGCACAATGCCGCCGTTCCGTTGTTCGGTAAAATCAACTCGTTGCACAACAAATCGTCAAACCCCCCACCCCACCCATAAAAAAGACAACCCACGGCTCTAAAATTGCTCGTGATGAGGGCAGTGACTGGGCAACGGGCAGATCAAAATGTTTGTCCTAGCTCACCTTGGAGACCCAAACAAACCCCACCAGTGCTACTCTACCGTGAAACAACTGTCTGTTAAAGCGCGCGGTGCGGCTCTGCCAATAGGACGCGCGCTTAATGTAGTCACCATCAGTCTGTGTGTGTGTGTGTGTGTGTGTGTGTGTGTGTGTGTGGTCACTTGGTTGAGTTACCCTTGACGGGGGGGGGGGCGGGTGTGTAACTCAACTGTCACAAAAATTCACCAGGATGATTTTTGGGCCATTTTAAACTTTCAATTTTTGGGTTTGGCTGAGTTACCCCCCCCCCTCCAAATGGGTAAACTGAATCAAAAATTTAAAAATTTTCTTCAATGGCCGAAAAAAGATTTTTGGTGAAATTTTGTGAGGGTTCAGTCTCCCTCCTGCAAATGGCCAACTGAACTGGCCAACTGAACCTTGGTCAGAGTGACTGGCCCGTAGGAGACCGGAGAAACTGACTGGCCCGAAGGACCGCGCGCTTTTTAGGCGTTTGCCTTCTTGTTTGGGACTTGAAGTGTGCAGTGAGGTCATCGAAACTTGTGTACTCGCACACATCGCCAAATGTGTGGGGCGGGCAAGGCAAGAACTTTCCCCGCCGCAAGAGTTATTTTTCACAGCAAGGTGGAAAAGGACATGCTATGTCAGCAACCAAAAATTTCAAGGCACATGTCAACACCAAAGTTCTTGTTGAAATGCAGTTTCAAATTGCAGGCCGAACAAAGGTGAAGCTGTTGCTTCAGAAGATTCTGTGATGTACGTGAAAAATGGTCTCAACTCACACAAATTGTTCACACAAGTCCACTATCTGAAGGTGAGGTGATAGAGTTGTTACACCTTGTCAAATCCAGGAGAAAAAACAAGAAATGCATTTTTATTCGCGTTGACTGACACAGCTGCATTTAGTTGTCCCGGGGCTTCTTCATTGTAAGCGAGCGATGTCGTCGGCGTCATTTTTCCGTTCCCCGGGTGATAAGGGAATCCCGAATGCTACGGTAAAATCTGCTGGTAATTGTTGTGTTTGCGTTCACCTGCGATGTCGGTGCCTTCATATCCTGACATAAGTGCATCGGAGGAGTGATCGCAGCATATCGGTCGTTCGGGCGATGTTTGATGTAAATTTATGACCGGAATGTCGTCACCATCTCCCTCGCAAATTACCGCCGAGCCAGAATTGGCTGTGATGACCCATTACCCACTGTCTCCGAACCCGCAATATGTTTTATTAATATCCAGTCAACAAGCTGTTCGGGGTTTATCTGTTTGATTTTGATGATCTTCATGAAGTCCATCTCACAGGTATGAAGGCGATGTTGTTTTATGGTCCTTGCAGGGGTATTTCTTGCTTCGCCATTTGTGCAGTGTGGCTGGGGCGGATGAATTCATGACAGCCATGAAGGCTTACATCATGCAGTTCCATGGCTGCATGGTCCTGTCGCAGGTATTCTGTTTTCATCTTTGGTGAAGGAAAAATACCCACTGTGATCTGAGAAACGTACTCACACAAACTTGTGTTTGTTTTTCAGGACTTCCTGAATTTCGTCTTCGACCTGTGCCCACGATTGAAGTAAGACAGCAACAATTGGAATTTGCGTCGTGGTGACGCGTAACCCAGAGAACGAATTCTTCCAAAATTGTGGTTGACGGGTTCAAGCGTGCTGGTGATTGGGTGTGATTTCAGACAAGCCGGCCTTGAGATATCCGGTGTCTATCGGGACTGGCTGGACTGCAGCGGAATCCCCGAGGTGAGGACTTGTGGTGTCCAAATTGTGTGACGCATATCAGTGGCGTAGGCCTGCTGTTCGAACATGCAAAGATCATGGAACCATATTTTGCTTGGTGGCAAAAAGTTGGCAACGTACAAATGTGATGGATTTCACCCAGCCCATTAAAGTGAGAAATGTATTGATGGCAAATAAGAAAAGCTGCACGGATGGAAACAAGGTTTGCACATTACGGACAGCTGTGGTGAAATTACTCGGTGGGATTTCTTGACAAAGAAACTGCTTCAGCAATCATGTTCCATTGTGGTTCGTAATTGGGGGATAATAGACACCCTGCATCACTTTCGTGCAATTGAGGGCTGAAAAGTATCACTCACTTTGCTGAGGCTTCAGTGAAGTAATGAAAATTTCAATTAGTAGAAGTAAGAAAAGCTTCAGTGGACGTGACGATTCTCTGATTGCTCAGGACACGCGTGGAAAAGAAACACGAAATGTGCAGTTGTCCTGTCATCTCGTGAAACAGAGGAAATTTAATACCTCCTTTTTTCCCTTGGGGCCCAGCCACTGAACTGTGTCTGCCAGAAAAAAAAACTTCTGTTTGTTGCTGCGCAAAATCAAACGCAGACCAAGCGCGACTGCATGAGAAGCACGCAAGTCAAACGAACTTTCTCCACACAGTGGGCGGGAAAATTGGCTGACGTATTTCCCAGGGGAAATCTGTTGCCCACCGGAGATGTCTCTCAGCAGTGGGAAATTGTTATCATATCATACGGAGCCATCTGTGCACACGTGCGTGTGTGTAACTGTTGGAGATCCTCTGTTGTTCTCGGTACAAGTTGTGTTGTTTTTTTTCGGGGCGTTTCTGAGAATCGACCTCACACCAGTCCGAAGGAAATCGTGTTGCAGCTGGGCCGTGCTGAAGTCGGGAACTCCCCGGGGCATTGCGTTTAATGGCAAAAGATACGTGCAGCATCTATTGTAACGAGGTCAAAGAACAACAGTTTTCAGGACGCTGGGGGAGTTGCTGTTTTGTTCGAACGTCAGAAGCGAAGACGTCACTGGAGGCGAGTTGAGTGGGTGAGCTTTGTGAAGTTGCTTCCGAGGAATCGGTTTTTTCTGCAGGTTCCTCAGTGAACGAAAGGAGAAAGCAAACCACTTTCACGCGACAAACACACACGCAGAAAAATTCAACCAGAATTGTGGCAGGAAGGCTCTGAAGTGATATGGCAGTTGTCGCGGTGGTCATCAGTTTCCGGGAGAATCGTGGGTCTACGAATTCACCTTGATTGCAAAAGGCGTGTGTTTTAAGGACAGACATTCTCAGCACACGTGTGCTGAGAATATGTTTTCAAAAGTTAGCTGGGGGGGGGGGGTCGCGCTCAGAAAATGTTTTCTCATTTGATAATAACCGTGGACCGTTATCTTTGACGTAAAAATCGATCACTGCACGCTGAAGTGAGTGAGGAAGGTGCGAGTGCAAATTGAGACCTTTGGTGGTCAGAAATAGTTTGGGGACTTGGGATCGATGACCGGTGGATTTTGAGATTTCCGAAGATGAACATGCTCAAGGAAGGGGCTATCTTGATTCAGACTAGCTTTTTCACCCCGGCATTCTGTGCAACGTTCTGGAGCTTGAAACCCCGTGCATGAATTGAACTCGAAGTCACCACAATGCTTCGTCCTGGCAGATGGGCGGTTTTGTGGAACGACTTGTTCGAGCCTTCAGAGTTTCTACCCCTGCGCCCCCCGCCGCCTTGCAAAAATGTCTGGACTTTGAAGTTTTGCTGGATTTCAAAGTTTCCGGATTGCCCGAAAACACGAATTTGTGTCTCGTGGCTGACATTCTGTTTGGAAGTCAAGTTCATGTTCGACGCGACTTTTGATTTTCAGAGTCTGAGGGAACGAGATATTTGCAAAGACAATGAGCTCTTCTCGGAAGTTCTGACTGAGGTAAAAGCAACAAACTTTTCAAACTTTGCGGTTCTTTCAGTTTTTGTGGAACCCACGCAGTTGTGTATTTCTTCAAAATGTTTGAATCAATTGATGTCAAGAGTGTCAGGTATTTGTCGCAGAAAAAAAGATTGCTGCACAAAACGAATTTGCTTTCGTGCAGGCTAAGAAGTGGGAAAGTATCGACCAGCAGCACAGGAGAAAACAAAAATCCAAGAGGAGGAAAACGGACACGAAGGACTTGAACTTGAACAAGGTGAACCAATCACAGCTGAGGGCGCTGTGTTTCTTTCACAGTTCACTGTGTTGATTTTGTTTTGCAAGCAACAGTGAATTTTACAGCTCAAGCATGTTTTTTTTCTGTCATGTTTTCTGGGGTTTTGCACAGAATTGTGTGCGTGTGTGGCTTCATCCGTGGGTTATGAGGCGCCTGCGATGTGTTGTGTGTTGTTCTCTTCTGCAGGATTTGGACAGCGATCAGCTGGTGTTGCTGCTGGAGGAACTCCTACAAGCGCAGAAGCTGTCTCATCGTTCGCTTCGCCTGCTTCACGACCGATATGATCTGCCGAGAAGAAACGCTGATGTGAGTTGTTCACAGTCTGTGGTAAACATCACAAAATGTTCCTCACAATTGTCAGACAGACAAAGTCACTCAGGGTTTCCGTGTGAATGCCAATCGCTGTCACTTCGCCCGGGTGTGGAGCTCCCACAGATCCACCTGGTTTCCTGTTGACGGAAGAGGGAATTTCCGTGTGCAAAACAGGCTCGGAGATTGTTTCATTTGACTCCATCAAACAGTTGGCAACAGCATGTCCCGCCCCTCGTCTGTATACGCAGTCCCGTGTTGTACGGTGCCGCGCTCCCTGCAGCGGAGTCGGCCTCGTTCATGGGCAGCCGAACGCCAAGAGTTGAGGCCCCATTGGGATCCTTGTGGTTTCGATAAAATTGTGCGTTCCCACTCGATAACTTTTCCACTTTTGTTGTGTTAGGTGCGGCACAGATGGTGTGAATTGGTGGTGAAACACAGATACCGAAGAGCATACGCCGACGTGGAAGACTTCCTTCTGAATGACCAGGTACGGACATGTTTCATTTCCCGTTTAGCAGTTGCAGATCCAGGAAACTTGTGCTTTGGCCCGTGGATAAACTTGTACCCACGACTCAGTTGTCGCCGTTCGGCTTGTGCGGTGGGGGTCCCGTTGCTGTCTTGTTCTTGTCGCAAATGTTACAAAATGATAGCCAAGACGCCAGTTCCTGGATCCGCTACAGATCGTTCTCCTCCACTGACAGCATTGGTTTGTTTGACCAATCCGTTGCTTTTGTAGTCACTCACTGCAAGACAAATAGCTGATCTGGGTGTCCTTTCCCTTTCGCTGCAGGCAATGGGTGTGTATCTCTACGGAGAAATGGTCATCTCACAGACCAGCGAACTGCGCAACCTGGCCGAGTGTTGCTTCGAGAGGGTCAGTGCGGAGATGGAGAGCGGGACTCGTCAGGCCGTGAGGAACATGTTGTTCAGCGATCAAGTGTCCTGACAAACTATGTTAGCGTCCAGAGTGGAGCTTTACTCAGAACTGCTTGTGAGGATGGATTGACTGCGTTGTTCTCTGGGAGGTGCCAAAGTTTTGAAGTGACTGAGGTGGACAGTGTTGTTGGTGTAGAAACCTCACGCAGCAACCCGCAGGGCTGTCCCTGTGCCTGGAGACCTTCGCACGTGTGTGGCCCGAATAGTGCTCTGCAGCACGATGATTCCGACTTTCGAAGGTCACACACGCACGCACACACCTGTCTTGATTACGGCATGTGAATTCATTTCCTGAAAATGTGGTGGAAGTGAAAAATGGAAATATGGACCGAAGACATCGTCAGTGAAAAAAAACCCAGACCAATAGTTGTGTGAGTTAGCATGTGTTCAACACTGCAAAATAGCATCGGGGCTGCAGGTTACACCTTGCCAGAGATGACCAGCGTTGTTTGCAAATGTGGAAGATTTGATGGCGACTGGGTACAGTTGTCCAGATTGAAAACAAGAACGATATGGACGGTACAAAAGATTTTCTTTGCTGCCATTCTGATACTCGGAGGGTTTCTTTGTTCGGAAGAAACCAGGAATCGGTCTCCTTTGTTCTGTTTGGCAAAACAAAGCCCATGTTTCGTGCACTCGTATTTCGGGTCCTCTTCAAACTTTTTGACGCGCCTCTGTTCAAGGCACGACTTTCGTGTTTGTGGGTCCATCTCTTCGGCTGAAGCCACGTGATTGCGGTGTTGTGTCACGATGGCGTTGGACAGACACGTGGAAGAGTCGGCCCGATCACATTGTCGGCATCGGACGCTTTCTCCTGAACGGAAAGACACATACACACACACGCACGCACGCAAGAACAAAGTTGTTAATTGGCAGCCGAACTTTCCACGCGTTGTGCTTGAATCGCAGGCTGCAAGACGGTCAGATGTGTCCGATGCATCCTGCATCGCTGCTTTTTTTCTGCATGACCGCGAAGGCACCAATGATTTCCGGGGTCCTTCGACGCAATGAGACACCGCTTGGGGCCGCAATTATTCGGAGACACCATTTCCACGGTGGTTCACATCCTTCTGTGAAATTGACGCTCTCGATGGACAGATTCTCCTGTGTCATAACATGAAATATTTACGAGTGAAGATAGTAATGTTCTCGTTCGATGCGGTGAATGAAAGTACAGGATGCAGAAGATGTCAGAGGCGGATCCGTTCTTGGCCCACAGCATTGCACCTCAGGGAAAACTTGTGCTTTAAATGTCCGTTGCTGAATTGTTGAAATGTGTCCACGAGCATGAGCTGATGAAGTGTCCTTTTCTGAACTGAAAAGCGACCAGCAGAAGAATCATGTCACCAGCTAGTTTGCTTGAGCTTTATCTGCAAGCTGCACCAAAATTTGCCTGGAGAGCTTTGATTCTTTTTCGTTTGTGCGGAAAAGTACGGACGTTGTGTGGTTTCGTGTGGAACAAGAAACCGAGAGTGACTTTTTATGGTCAAGTTCACACACAAGTTTATCTGTCATGGGTAACGTTTGTGCAGACAATCCTGCTGGTCCTCTGATCTGGTCGTCCAGCAACCTTCTGCTGGAGATAATCCTTCTCAAGATCTCAAAGGTCTTCAGGTTGAGTTGAGCTTGTTGCGGAACTCCTTGGATGCACAATATGCCGTGGTCTTGTGCGTGGTTTGGAGGCGTGCGTGCCTTCTTGTTGACCTTGCATCTTCGACACTTCTTGCCAAACTGGGCAACCAAATGATTTTTGCGATGAACCTCGGTAGATTTGAGAGAAGATTCGAGTCGTCTTCGCGTTATTAATTTTCAATTTTCCGCTGATTAAACACAGCCAGCAACTGGGAAAGCTCGTGTTTCCATTTGTGAAAGACGACAGCCGTGGCATTTTCTTGCTGAGGCTCTTGATTTGTGGAGCTGTCAGATCCGAGTGCGCGGAGTGAATCCACATGAAACTGGCCAAAAGTTTCCACCATTTCAAGTTCCGCAAGATATTTCCCCACAAATGCGTTCGACTCCTGTCTTTTTGTTTCTTGCATCGCGATGCTTCGAACCAACGGTCAGTGTCGTGTCCTTTTCCGGTGACGGGACACAGGGATTGCACCTTTGCATGGTGTGGACACGAACAGCCAAGCTGCAATCTTGCACTTTGGGGACGGTGCTGGGGAAATCGGTTGTGTTGTCCGTACTTTCTCGCCCGCCACATCGGGTCTTCGCAGCACAATGACCAAACACAGGAGGTGCTGCATTGGGCGGTACATTGACTTCGTGAAGGATTCGCTGAAAGTGAAAAGCTTTTCCTTTCAGGTTCAGCAAATCAGATTCTCTTTCTATTTTAGTGAGTGCTTGGTTGGTTGCACAAGACACCCATTGGAGAGACCGAAGCTTTGTTTTGCGACAGAGTTGTCACGTTTTCATGTTCTGCTGCCCAAGATTCAATGGACCATCAAAGTGAATCAGATGCACCTTGAGACCAGGACTGTGGTGTGCTGTCACACGCGCCCGCAACTCAGCTGTGGGAGTTTTCGCGATGAGCGGGATCGCGGCAGGTGCAGGTGACGCCGGCTTCACGGTGTTTGGGCACAGACGCCGCTGAGATGTTTGGAACATCTCCGACAACTGCATGATTACACATCGCAGTGGACGCGTCATCACCGAACATCGGCCCTTGATGATGTGTACACGCGCCTTTGCCGGCGACATCACCCAAACAAGGCCCATGCATTTCCAGAGCAGGAACACGGTCAATGTTCGTCTTCTCGGATATCGTGTCATATCGGATGCATTACCACTAATTGTTCCATTTGGGTTCCTTTGGGTTTGTGTGGTCAAATGTCCACTGAGGGTCTGCACTTAGTCGCATTTGGGTAAGTGAGCACGATTGTGAGGAAAATGAACATCATGGCCAGAATTTGCGTCAACACCTCCAGATTTCTTAGAAATAAACATTGCAAAGATTCAGGTGTCTTGCCGGGATGCCTCGGACGCTGCAGGTTCACAGCGACGCCTCGTTGCGCCAGACGTGACGTAGCTCACCGCCACTGACGGCGCTGCAGCGGTGAGCAGTTCCAAACGTTCACTCGATCAAACAGGGATGAGTCAAATCAAATCCTGTTGGATTCACTCTTTTATTTCAAAGACGACGTGCAAGGACAAAAATAAGGACTTTTCATTTCTAAACACGCGGATGGCACAACATCCACAAGTCTTTCATTCAAAGCTGAATGTCAAGGGTTTTGGTTTCTGCAAAAATCATCGAATTTGGACGCACAGTACATGTACAGGTTATTCAGGCACTGCTATCACATCAAACGTTTGTCATATCGAAAGTGAAAATTTTCAGCTTCGAGTTCGATTCGACTTCGCACTGAAGAGTCTACGCGGTTGGGAACAAATCGTGCCAACTGTACAATGATTGGCGAGCAAACTGTTGGGTCCAGATCTGTTTGCGAATTTCCCGGTGAATGTTGGAGAACCATCGCGGCGTGCCCGAGACACGTGGACGCCCATGTCGCACCAACTGCACACACGCAGCGACTGCGCTTCGGGTTTGAGCCCCTGATGTGGATTTATTGAATGAGAAACGTCTTCTTTCTGCTGCTAAAGCATCAAATTGAAGGCTCTTTGCATTTTCAGAAAAAATGAAGGACAATGGAAACTTTTGACTCTGCACGCAACAAACAGTTGTGGGCTCCAGCACAGTGAAAACGAAGACCGTGTTTGAGTTAATACCACGGCCTGTGAACGAACTCAGTCTCTTCAAAAAGACAACCAGCGTCACTTTTTGTCGGACTGGATCGTTGCACAAACGACCAAAGAACGCACATGTTGCATTTGGTCGGTATACGAACTAGTTTTGGCTTATTGCTCAACACTTTACGAGTACACACCTGGAACTTGTTTCACATCCAACAACACTTCAATGATCATTCAAATTGCGGACATCTTTTCAAGAAACAACATGTTTTCATTCTGACTTTTATGATACACATATATGTACAATGAAACTTCCACATTTTAGCACAAGAAAGTTTCGGAATTTTTGGTGCTGAACATATGAGGAGGTCAGAGTACTGGAGTCGAACCTGTTCGAGACACGAGCAGAAAGTGCACGAGGCGAGATTGAAAGAGATTGACACATAAAACAGTAGCCCCAACAGGAAATATGCTTTTCAATCAATGCTACCGAAGAAATTTTTGGAGAAAAACCTTCCTGTGTTTTTTTCCGCTTTCACAAATCCAGGGGATCGTCAGCCAGCATGTCCAGTTTTCCTCTCCCAAAGCACTGACTGGCACATCCTCTGTGTTCCAGCCGACACTGGTAGAAATCGACAACTCCAAGTCTGCTGCAGCTGACGAAGTTTTCAACGCAGGTCGTGGTGTAGCAATCTGTGAAAAAAATGACCAGCAAATGATTTGAGAGTTTGTGCGTCTTCGCTTTGTTTTCCTCTTTTCCCAGTAAGTGAGCTGCATGGATTTGTGGCAGGAGAAATCAGACCACGAGCAAATGAGACCGATTGTATTCTTTGACACGAGTACCTATTGCTTCCTGCATGCTGTCCGTGGGTCGATCATGGAATGTCGCCTTTTGTGCTGAAAAAAACAAAATGAAAGGATGAAGGATTCAATACGCAGAAACAGGTTGTTTGGGACCGCCTTCCAACTGTCAGAGCTGGATGTGAGGTTAAAATCCTGCGTCAAATGGTTGCGCATCAACTGAAGAACGAGAAGTTCTGCTTCTGGACGTTGGCTTCGTCAGAACAACGACCTGTCCTTCAGGCTGGCGCGAAAAGTTTCGTACCTTGCGCTATCCTGCCAATATCATCTGTGGACTTCTTGCTCCACCAGGCTACAAACACACAAGCAAGATCTATGAACAAACTCAATTAGTATTTGCAACGCTGAAGGAGCAGAGGGGTCTTTGAGAAATGTTGGAAAGGTTGTGCGGGAGGACCCATGATTTGGTTGAGTGCGTGGAAGCCCTGCATGGCCGAGGGCTTCATCCCGTTGCACTTTGAAACAAAAAGGTGGCAAAACGACACACGAGGGGCGTTCGTTAAAATTTCTTGCGCTCTCATAATCTCTCATAATGAACAAGTGGGAAACACAGCCACTTCACTGTGACGGCAAATTGTGTGCTGTGCTCCAATCTGATCAGCACTGCATGGACCTGAAGTGCCAGCCTCAGCAACATGTGTTTTGCAAAAGCCCGCTGAATCGGTGACAAACAAGGAGCGAAACTTGCTCCAAATGTCACAAAATCAAGGAGAAAATTGGGTTCCAGTGGGGAGACTCTGGGGCGCCCCGGAATCCTCTGCGTGTTCCTCTTGTGTCACTGACCGTTTCTCTTTCGGATGACGTGAGTTTTTTGAGAGTCATCCTGAACAGCTTTCGCTTCCGATCCTGGTCCTGAAAAGAGAAAACGTGTCATTCGTTTATGGGGTCAACAGACTTGAGTGGTGTTCATTTCATTGTGTTCTTCAACTGTGCTGAGGAACGTGATGTTCATCAAGGGACCGGTGTGAATAGATGTGTGTGTGTGCGTGCGTTTGTGTGCGTGCAAAGTTCAACGCTCAACTGTGGCCATGTGGCCCACAGTTTCCGTTCGAGAGCCACCCGTGTACTTGTGCCTGGTTCTTTTCTCAACTATGGCCCCATCGGAACAATGGTCAACTCGTGTCTCTGTGGAAGCACGCCTTCATCTGGCGCACAGTTTCGGAGGTGCCTCTTCACACGAGTGAATTCCGTGTCTTCAGGGTAGCTGACATGCGGAACCAGACCATGCACGGTCCGCGCGTGTTGATCACCCAAGAACCATGTGTGTTATGAGTGTTATGTATGGGTGTTCAGGCCAGCATCGTTCCGTAAGCGTTCAGCATCATTCATCAGGAGAAAGGAGTCAATCTCTCCTGTCTCCACAGACCAGGTTGCATAAGCTGAGTCACACATATGAAAGGTTGAATCATTTATTGGTCACTTACCTAAGCTTTAGAGAAGGAAGCCCAGAGTGTGGGTGAGGTATACATTTGAAAACACCTGAAGCTGGGTGAATGCACAGCTTCAGAGGAGAGTAGGTAAGAACCATGGGTGATCAAACCGCTAATCAAGGGTTCGATTGAGAGTGGTTCGATTACACAACAAGAGCGACACACAAAGTGAACCTTGCCCCAAACTCAAAGGGAAGCACGTCTGGACACAACTTAGCCCGTTGTGACGAGCATGTGTGAGTCGCAGAATCAAGAATTTCTTGAACGAACCTCACAAGTGAACCCCGTGAAGGGATCCTGTGTGTCTTTTTGGCTCTGAACGTTTTGGTTGTTGGACCCGAGAAAAACGAGCCTCCACTTAGCCGATGTTGGCGGATCCAGCCCCCGGAGCGGCGGGGTTGGGTCGACGCTTGAAAGAGTCCTCGGGAAGCAAAGAGGTTTGCACTTCAGCTGGTGGCAAGTTCAGTCTTTCTGGAGCCTTGCAGATCATGGTGTCCCCAAAATCCACAATGAAAACATTGGTGCGTGGGTTGAGTCCTCAACTGCTTTGGGACTGCTGGGACTGCTGCTCATGCATCAGACATTTCTTGATTGCGTGCTGCAAGGTCTCGAACTTGAGAGTGAGGTGCTTTTTGTCGAAGGCAGTGCTGGTCGTTGTGGTTCTCCCGTGTCGTCTCTCCGGATCTCATCCAGTTACATCTGGATCCTCGAACCAAGTCATGAAACTTTGACACAGAGTCAGGTGGACATTCCTGACATCCTCGTCCAACAGCAGGAGTTTAACAGCTGAAGAACAGGAAGATTTTTAGACCTGAGCAGGCCTTCGTGTTGGTTTACTCTGAATGTGTTTTGAATCTGGTGTGATCAAATATTGAACATGATTTATCCAAGTCAAACAGAATCACACAGGTTATCGCAGCATCAGTTTTCACGACCGCGCTGAGCCAAAGTAATGATGTAAACCCCAGATTAATCTCTTGGGTTTCAGTGAAAGTATTTCGGTCCTTCATCCGTATTTTGGTGACAGAACGATGTGCCCGTGAATATTTTCCTGTTGCATGAAAAGTTGCTCAACAGAAATACGAACTCGGATGAACTTGCTCGTGTTTCGTTAGACTTTATGCACCCACCCACTCACACAATCAAGAAAGAGAAGCGTCAACACTCAATTTCAGACTCAAAGCCATTCCAGATCTGTTTCGAAACACAGCAGTGTCCGTTTTCGTAGAGTGTGTTGCTTGCTTGAGAATTGTTTTGTTTGGCGCTTCGAGTGTCTTCTTTCGCTTCTCGTGTGTTTTTCGTTGTCAAATGTCAAGCAATGTTTCACACAAAAGATCCATGCTGGGTTGTGATAACGAGGTCAAAATTCAGGGATGCCCACAAAAAAAGGCCAACCGTGTGTCTACCAGAAAATCCAGTCAGGCCAGACCTTCTTGCATATCTGCAAAGTGCCTCTGGGTGTGCAAACCCCCAGCCACCACTTTTTGTGCGAGTCCCAGCACAGGCAAGGTCACCCAAATGTCCCTCCCAGCCCTCCCTCCACCCCAGACCCAAGCCCCTTCCTCCAAAAAGTTGGCAGTTGCCATAGTGTCAGGTTTCTGATTGGTTGCAAGAGAAAAGAACTGTGCGTACATTGGGAAAAATGGCTCCATTCCAAATTCAACCTGGATAAGTTTTCAGATTTGATTTTGCGCTTCCGTTTCTTGTGGGACATTCACACCGGCAGCTACATCAAGCACCACTTCACTTGTTTCTTTTGTCACCAAGCTAGTTGTGTTTTGAAGCTGTTTTGAAAGTGACAAAAATAGCTCCATTGAGCTCGCGGTGATTTGAGGAACCAGAATGCATAGCAACCGAAATGCACGCTACCAAAATACACATTGAGCAGAATGCACAAAGGATCAATTTCTATGGTATTTAAATTATTTTTTCATATTTGGAACATACCTAAATGTGCCCAAATTATCTACCCTTATTTTGTTGTTGAATTACACATAAAGCTGTCCAAAAATCTATGCCAAATGTCTATTCCAAACACTTTCCTAAGATCCCAAGGTTGTACCCAAAGTCTGACCCTACCCTAAAACCACTCATGAAATTTTGAAAATATAATGATTACACCTTTCAGGTCATTTGTCATGGAAATTTGCTGCAAATAACATGCTGTTTCATGTGTGAAATCATTTTGTGCATACCATGCTGGTCAGTCTGCAGAAATTTGCTGTGTGTAATATGCTGTTCAGTCTACACGAGCCCATAGGTACTATGGTGTTTGTCCACAAGAATTTGTGCACACCATGCTGTTCAGTTCACAGAATTTTTCTGGATTTAACATGCTGTTTGGTCTGCAGGAAGTACCCATACCATGCTGCTTGGTCCATAACAGCCCATCAGTGCCTCAAAGCACCAATTTGCCTTTCAGCACCCCTTAAAGGCAAAATTGCCTCAGCCAATCAGAATGTCCAGAAAGATGTTGCCTCTTCAGCATCTGTAATTGAAATGATACTTGTGCTTCTTCCCAGGCCATGTATGTACATGCCCTGGCATGAGCATAAATAATGCTCAGGGGGTGTCCCCTTATTTTCCAGACAGACACACACTGACAATAATAATCATGAATGATACCAGTCCAACACCTCACCAATATATTACATTTCATCAATATACATCTTTCTTCAGATATTTCAGATATCATGCACTTTGTAGAGTTTAGTCGAAATTTTTCTGACCCCCAAAATTTGAATTTTTATCCTCATAAAACTAAAATTTCAAAACTCAACACCAAATTCCTCACTCATGCATGATCCTTGACCAAAACAAATGAAAAGAAAACTCAAAAGATCCACATTTGATAGTTATCTTCATCAAGAAACAGGTGTTCACAAACTTTCCATGGAAGCTGGCTGAAGGTGATTTGTTTCCGTCCCCCCACCCTTTCGACGCCTAAAATTGAGCAACCTTCAACGATGTGTAATTATCCCCAAATCACATCAAAAGCATTCACCTGATGTGGACTGACTTTTGTGCCCTCTACCTCAGAAGGTTCCTTCCTTTTCAAATACTTGATTTAATCAAGAGAGAAGGTTCCTTCCTTTTCAAACACTTGATTAAATCAAGAGTGAAACCGAAAATTATTTTTTCGCTTTTTGTCACCGAAAGTGCTTTCCGAGCAAAGACGAGTTGTACGTCCTCGTAGCTCTTGGAGAGGCATTGTATGAAAAATCACTTGCTTGGGGGGGGGGGGGGCAGGAGATTTCTGGTGTGAAACAAACGCAGGGTCATCTTTCCCTTGTCCACACACGTGCACAACAAAGAGGTGTTCTGGTCAGCTTTGCCACACACGAACAGGAAGTTGCACGGGAAAGGAAGAACGTTTGATGTGGCGTTGTGCTCTTTCACATTTCAGATAGAGGTTCCTTGGTCTCTGACAAAATGTTGGCCAATGTTTTCTCTGTGCTCGCTGACTCAGTTTTGCATGCGAGTCCGCAGAAATGTTTCACAAAAATCCAGAAACAGGCCCAGACGATTGCTTGGTGCTTCAGGTCCGACAGAAGACACCGGACCGGGTTGAGAAACAAAACGTGGACGCGCTTGGTACACTCACGATGCTCCAACAGAGAAATGAATTGTTGTGAATCTTTGAAGCCTGTCAACGTGGAAAGGTCTTCACCATCCAGGTTCAATTAACTTGGGCTTTACTGCAGAGGCGGTTGATTGACAACGGACTTCACAAAACATACAAATACTTGCCAGTTGATTCTTTTTTCAACACAGCAATTTCCTGCTGCTGCGATGTTAGGCATCAGCAGACGGCTGTTTGCAGGTTTCACGTTCATTAGGGACTCGTCTCCGTCCTCGGGATGCCGGACAGAGCTCACGGAACCGCAATGCAGGTCACACGGCGGCAAAACGACTGAGCTGAGAGAATTTTCAATGTGTGCCACCTGCTTTCCACATTTCAGCAAGCTCTCACTGTCTGCTTCATGGACCGAAGGGAAGGATCGCCGCTGTGCGGGTTGGCCTGTCCTTGCTTCAGGGAACGAACGAACTTGTGGGCAAATCACTATGTTCGGGCCAACAAAAATTCCTGTGTTACTCTCAAGTTAACAATTACCAAAACAGGGCCCCAAAATTGTTGACAACCCCAAGAATTTGATATTCCAGTTCAGTGAAACCATTTTCTGGAGAAGACATTCGAACAACCAAGGTTTCCATATTCTTCACCTTTCTGCCTCTGTTGCTGGGAGTGTATATGGTTCCTGTTTTGATGTTTGTGCACAATTGAAAGAAACAAGAGAGCACTTCAAAAATGTGTTTCTCCTACTCTCGTGTGACCTGATCTACAAACAAAGCACTCAAGGCCAGATATTTCCCTGAATTGTTTTGTGATGCATCTCACCAAAATGACTCCTGTGTGAGGTCAGATGACCAAAGTTGTCTCTCACTGGACATGAGTGAATGTTGCTGGACAATTGGACCTTTTTTCTCAATCTGTCACTGCTTGTCTTTTGTTTTAGTCTACGTCTTGGTGGTGGAGCTGAGGTTTGCAAATGACCAAGTCCCTAGAGCAGAAGACCAAAAATTGCTGCGGGGCATCTCGGCCAAATTTCTGGGGGGCGGGTGTCTCCCAAATCACCCCCTTGTCAAGCTACTCACAGCACATGTACGAGAGTCACACAAATCCCATGTCTTCATTTCGTCATTGAGCGTTCAATTTGGAAACACCAGAATAATTTCGAATCGTCAAACTTCGGACTGGGTGGGTGGGTCTGACCTCAGACAAAGTTTCCCTTGGAGAGGCGAAATTGTGAATTTCCCGTCCTTGTGTTGTTTGGCATGGAACACCTGTGCTGGGAAGTCCCGGAGGGACCACCGGACCCGCAAGGTTCGAATTACGAAGAGCCTGAAATCTGAGCAATTTACCGAATTCTGCGTTGTGCGTACGCAGAGTCGTCCTTGCACCCGGCGTTGTGTGGCTTCAGGCGTGATTCAAAACGAGTCGGGCTTTGAACAGTTTTTGTGTGGGCGGAAACACTTGCAGCAACATTTAGCAAACAGCACCCCAGGTCAACTTCATGCGACACTCCTGTCCACTCCACTGCTTGTGCGAGTGGAAGAGAAAATCGCTGTTGACTAATGGACCGTCAACGGGAAACAAATTCGCTTCGCTGTTTCTTTCGTGGGCGCAAAGACACCGTCCACTGCCCCCGCAGACACTTGTGAGGAATCTTCACCACCAGTTCCTCTGGTCGGTCAAACCTCGTCTCAGTGACTGTCTCATCCCCAACCAGGAGTCCGACCGCACAGGAATATCCGTCAAGAGCACAGAAATGTTCACCAAGATACGTGGCCACCTGAAAACTGAACTGGGGGAGAATAGATCTTCTGCCAAGAAAGTTCTCCCACCGTGGTGCGCACAGGGACTCGCACGCTCAGGGGTCGTGGAAGCGGATTTTCGTACTTGATCGGCATGTTCACACAGTGTCACCCACCTCACATGCTCATCACTGCTGAATGAATCTCAACTCACCGAACGGCCGCTGGACAAAATCTTCCGGTTGAACTTTCGCACACACTGGGCGAGTCGTAGTGAAGGATTTTTACCAGGGTGGGGGGACGTTTTTCCAGAATTGTTGAGGACGAGATGTCGCGAATACAGTGGTGTAACTTCGAGAAGGCTCTGACGGCCACCCGTCTTCTCAGGTGCACTGCAGCGTGGATCTTGTCATTTTGAAAACAGGCCCGACCTGCATGCGCAAGAGACTGTCGGGTGGACTTTCCTGCGCATGGTCAAAGTTCCATCTGGATCCCATTTTCTGCACACGCGGCAAACAGAGTGACTCGACAAAGAGCTTTCCCACAACCAACCTTAGCTGCACGCAACCGAAAGGAAGCCATGAGATTCTGCGGCTCGGTTCGCTTTTTCCCGTCGCATTCATGCAGCATCAATTAGAAATGACATCCCATCCCCATCTCGGCCACCCGACATGATACAGACATTCACTTGCAGCTCGTTTATCACAGCACAGTGGGGCAGGAATCCTTTACAGGTAATGGATTGCTAAAGTGGCCTAACTTCCTGTCGGCACAAGCAGACATCCTCTGATTGAAACTGTGAGTCGGGTCCTGCGGAGGTCACATCTGACCAGGATCCTAACAAACATGCGAGTTGATCTGAGATCATCGCTGTGTGTCTTGGCACAGAGACGGGAAATACGAGAGATTTCCAGCTGTTTTTGCGCTTCTCTGCAGATGGACGGCAATTTTCAGTGACCTTGGGACTGTCGACAGGGCCAGAGACAGTAGAAACATTCTGCGACTGGGCGAGACAGGCGCCTTTACTTCTGACAAAGTTCATACTTACCCAGTGTGACAACAAAGACAAGTCCGATGAAACCAAGAGAGATGGCACCCCAGCCATTTAACCGCATCGTATTCTGAAAGCACAAGAAGGGCCAAGTTTAGCGCACGTTGTTTGGTGACAGGAAGTGCCGTTGGTCGCTCGAGTCGAACGGTGAAGAAAACACACGTGTATAAAGACGCGCTGGTGCGTTGGAGCAAAGAACACTGCAGAAGCAGAAACTTTTTTGTTTCACAGTGTCTCTGTCAAGATGTCCCAAGTTCCAATTTCATCAATTCACATGCCCTGCCCCTGCCCCACCCAACCCCACCCCGTTTCCGGTGTTAAAAATCCCTTTTCCCCCAAACTGGGGTTGGAACCCCTGAAGGACATCCTGGTTCCTCCCATGCAAAGGCAGAAAAACACAGGACCCGGAGACAGTGAAGCACAATATTTCTGATGGTGATCTGCGAACGAAATTGTAAACGCCGAATGTTGCATTTGAGCAATTTCTCGAAGTCACTGACCAATACGTGCTCGTAAAGGCCACAAATTTGGACCCCATGTTTTTTTCATGCCCAGATGGTTTGTGGTTGCGTAATTGCGTTGGTAGATCATTTTTGAGAGTCTTTCACCTCTTGGAAAATTGTTCGTTTTGAGTCCTGTTGTAAAAGATACTTAAACATCACCTTCACCAGTTGAGCATAAAAAATGGTTCATGCAATTTTTTTCATGAGCTGAATGATGTATCGTCCACAGATTTGAATGTCTTCTTTGAAACCAAACCACAAATTTCCTTTCTGAAAGCTTTGAATGTGAATCATGATGGGTTGAAAATGAACATTTCACCCTGAAATATGTGACAAAAGGCAGTGGAACCTCTCTCTTGAAAGACATTTTTTCTGCAAGTAGAACTGAAGAAACACCCAAGCAACACCCTAAATTTCATGTCCCTTATTGATAAACCAAAGAAATGGTGCCTTTACACTTCACTTGCTGGAATTTTTGGTATCAGAAGACACACCAAAATTGACATTATCATGACAAAACACCCCAAAAGCAACTGTTTGTGATCAATTTCTGCCCTGATTATGATGCAGCAGGGCCACAGCAAACGAACAACGCTTCTTTGCTGAAGGATCGATCCTCAACTTGGTCAGATATGACTGCAAACGCAAGCGACCAATGACTTATTGCTTGTTTTCTTTTCTGTGGTGAGTTGGAACGCCTGGATTTCACGAGCAAAAACGTTGTCCGGGTTATTTGATGCGTTGGACACTGTCCATTCAGCCTGAAACGCCTGTTGTGTGCGGTCCGTAGAGAGTTCAAATTGCTTCGTTTTGCACTTCTGTTGCGAATGCTCACAGCACTTGACACGGGTTTCGTCTGCCGCGCAAGTCTCGAATTTTGCGCAGAAAGTCGTGGTCGACTTGTGGAACATTTTCTGTCGTCTCGAATCTGCACTGAAACCTTGCTCAAGGCGCCACGAGCTGATCACAAGATTTCCCTCACCGATCACACACCGTCAACTTCTTTGATGCACTTTGTGCGCAGGTTTTTTGCATGTCTTGTTGTTGTTTTTCCAGAATGGGTTGCTGCTTTGGACACATCTCAGGAAAGGGAAATTTTTCAAGCTTTGCCGACTGAATAATGAGACTTCACTTTTTTCTGGGAATACGAGGCGGTTTTCAGAAGTATTGATTCCTCGGCTTGTGTATTCATGGTGATACTTTTGAGAACATTCTTACAAGAGTTTCTCACAGCCATAGTTATGATCTTCATATGTACAACAAGAAAACATTTACAAAATTATTGCTGAGGGTACAAGTGAGGTCTAAAAAATAGTTAATTAATATCTGTTGCTAAAAATCAAATAAAATTTTAGTTATTTTATTAAAATTTTTCTCCAATTCTTTTTGTTGAGATTTTCCTGATTATTGCTACGTAAAAAATCATTTTCAGAACACTTTGGAAGCAGAAACATCCTATTTAAATATGGTGTTTAAATCTTAGTGATTATTTTTAGTTACTGGAGAACTATTACTTCTTTCTATTTTGCTATTGGAAAACTTCCTTGTATATTTGGTGAAGCATTGAAAATGTTTCCATCAGTTTGTAGTCATTTGCATCAGTTTCACGGTCAAGGAATCAATACTTATGAAAACAGCTACGTAAGTTTTCAGGCTGACCTGGAATTCAGACTCGTGAGTGTTTGATCAAGGAGAAACTTTTGAGAAGACACACAGAAGTCGTTCTTGGTCTGCCATGGTGACGTGTATCTGAGTACGACTTGTTCTTCCGCGGTTGTGTGTGACTGAAGCAATCATCAAAAGACGAAAGAAGCAGAAGCTATTTGTTTCAAAATCTCTCACAAAAACATCTGAACGTTTGTCCTCCACGATCTGACGCTGTGTGTCTGTCACATTGCAATGACATCCTCGCACCTGTGGGATTGCCTGTGTGTTGTCCGTATGAACAGAATGTACGAGTAAAAAGAACATAACATTTCGGTGAGCCTAACATAAACTGTGCGGAATGTTGAAGGCACACCACATGTTCCCACGTGAAACAATTGAGCAAACTGATCGAACGACGCAGCAAATCCTTCATTCACCGGTGAATGAGGTGTGTCTGGCTCGAGCGTTATTCGCGCAAGTCAAGTCAAATTGTCCTGGGCCTGCGCCCACATCTGTGGACTGAACGTCGTCGGGCGGGGATTCGGATCAGAGGCTTCACCTCCATGTGTGTGAAACTCGTATTCGATTGCAACAAGATCAACATGCACTCGAAGCGTGCACTCACACTGATGAGTGTTCTTGTAAATACCGGTAACATCCGGTAACATTCTTCCGGAAGGGGTATACGTGTCGTTCGACACCCACTGTATGCCCACCCACACACTCATCAACGATCTACAAAGTTTTCCTTTTACGTCACAAAAAGTACATGCCACGTGGCATCCAAAACGTCTACGTGTGGGCCTCTTTTGGCGAAGTAATTATCACTGGCGACGCACTGCACGACGGACGTGTGTTGTTGAACTGTTGTTCTTTTCAGACCTTGGCATCAACCAACTCAACAATTGTTGTCGTGTACGCTCTCGACCAGGTGCGAATGAGTGTTTCCCTAACGCGAACATTTCATGCAATCGCTCAGGGGCAGCCTCATGAGTGCATGTCTTCTACTTTTCATGGTTTCACACATTTCTCGTGTCCGAAAGTCTTTGCATTCTCCACGATTTCCGTGCCAAGTCAGGGCAAGTCCTCTCCATGAGCTCACTTGACAACAAAGTGCGAGATGTGTTTCAGTTTCTTTTCGGTCTTTTGGATCATCAGCACTTTCTCCACACACCATCAGACAATGAGATGCTGTCATGAATTCGGAATGCGACTCAGGTCATTGAACGCTTGATCACAACAGAAAGTTTGCCCCAAAGTTGCGGAAATTAGCAGGTCTGACAATGATGCCTCGTTTGTTGCCTTGTTTTTCACTTCTGTTTTTGACACTCAAAGAGTGTCAGAACTGTCCAAAACTGACATGAGCAATGTGCCACTGCCACCACCAGGTGTCTCACGTTCTGGCTCTTTGACCACCTGAAGAGGCAAATGCAGCCTGAGAAAGTCTCCCAGACCACACTGGACACTCTTCCGACCACACTGGACATATGTGAGAGAATGAACGTCCTTGCATCTATTCTGACTCAGGAGTTCTGTGCTGCAATCGAATGCCTCAGAGGCAGGTGGCAAATTGTGCTTTGACTTGCTTTGTAACTTACTTTGGAACTTGGATGTGGGCAGGATACGTCCTGGCCTGTGGTTTCACTGTTTTGGAAGCAATATATATATTGTAAGGGAAGCCGACATTTAATTTCGCAGGTGTAACCTGTCTTCCTCATTGGAAACATTGTCTTGTAATCTGGCAAGCAGTCACTGGAATCTTAGCCATCTTTGAATTTTGTGTGTGATATTGTTTCTGAAAAGTTTTATTTTAACTGGAAAAAACACAGTGGTTTTGTGTGAACGTAAGGAACTGAAAATCATGAGGCCATTTCAGAGCAGAGCAAAACGACCACGGTCTCTGGATGATGAACATTCATTTCTGAAGTGTTTGCATGAGGACCATCGCAGGTGGGCTCGGCCTATCTCAGACACAATGGACAACAAGAACAGAGGGATTGGTGATTTAAAAAGTGGGCGAGTGAGTGAGTGAGTGAGTGAGTGAGTGGGTGAGTGAGTGAGTGAGTGAGCGAGCGAGCGAATAGGGAAAGCTGGTAAACAGATGTCACACTACCCGTGTGTCACTTGGGGTGAGTCACACCACTTTTCCACACTTGATGAGCAAAGTAAAAAAAAATCACTTGTTTCAAATTACAGAATTATTCTCTGCGTTCTTTGTGCAATTTATCAAATGACAACGCAAAATTGGGACACCTGCAGGTAAATAATTTGACATTCTTAATTGGCTTGGGTTGCTTGTGACCAGAGGCCCTGACATCTGGGTCACACAACCCAAGCCTCATTGACCTGGCATGTGTTTCGAAAGTAAATGAGTGAGCGAGAGTGAGTGTTTGAGCGAGAAAGTGAGTGAGAGTGAGTGAATGAGTGAGTGAGTGAGTGAGTGCCAACACCATGCAAAACTCAAACCTGGAGCAAACAATCTGTCAACACACAAAATCTCTTTGTATCTGTGTGGCCAAAACTGTCCTTACCTTGGAAGAATGGAAAAGTGACTTCGGCTTATCCAGTTGCGGCACAGTCACTGATATGAATGGTAGATGGAATGAAGATGTGCTGCTCTCGGTTTTTGTTTGGTCACAGACGAAAGCTTCACTTGAGGGAGCCAATCTGCGGAGAGATCAGTCTATTGAGTGGGAAGCACCATCCGTGCGAGAGGCTCCAAAGTTTGAGTCGAGTTGGAGCGGTGGTGAAGCTGCTCCCAGTGCACCGTTCCGCAGACCTGTCACACTCTGTGTGCGTTGTGCAGGTGTCCAAGACACGTTCTTCAGTTGCTCAGTCTAAATTATCCCTCAACATCTTTTTGGGCCCTGGTTCTGGCAAACATGGCACTTGCTTCAATCGCCCAGATCTTGTTTGCCCTCCAACCTCCAATATAAAAGCTTTGCCTTTCCTCCCGCAGAATTGCACGGGGTGTTGTGTAATCGAACCATCGTTCCGCGAACCGTCGTCACTTGGTTCAACCACACATATTCTTTCCCCGAGCTCCTCTGAAGCTGCACCTATGGCACAGCTTCAGACCCCTGTATAAAACCAACGGTTTCTCTGTTTTCTGGGCTTCGCTTCTCTGAAGCTCAGGTAAGTCTGAATAAACCACTCCTGCAAACACGTACATGTGGCTAGTTCAATGCGACCCAGCCAACAGGGATGGGAGACACCAGCTCCCTTCTCTGGGTGAATGCTGCAGAATGGCTCTGCCAGCCGATGGCTCTGGTATGATGCTGGTATGAGCACCCATACATAACAGGGGGTGCATCATCCCTTGCGACAAACTTGTTTTGCCCCCAGGGAAATTCAATTGGCATTTTTTCGTAACCAAAGGTTGGAAAAGTTTGAGATTTGCCGCAGAATATCTCGACCGAATCCAAAAAGACAGCAAAATCACACGCCTGAATGTGATACTCGGACACCGTTGTGCTTGTTTTCTTTTCACCAGACTCACGATCCACAGATCTCTCCAAAACATTCACTCTGTATTGAGAAGCAGCGCACATGACAGTTCAAAGGGCCACCGCTCAGGTTTGACGTGGAGCCCTCCTCGAGTGCAAAGATAATCGTGAGCTCCGCCACTGACAATCCGCGCCTGGCGACTCTTTTCAGAAGGAATGCAGTCGTGGCGATAAGTAAGTCGAGAGTTCATTCGCGGAGCGTGGCTTCGTTTTCAGAATGTCATGAATATAGGGGAAAAAACTTTTGTTGGATTTATGAAAAGGTGAATTGTCGTGAACTCTCATTCAACAAGAAAAAAGATTTCAACTGCAATGTTAACACTGTTTCCAAGAACTAGTGGCCTGAAATAAAAAAAGGTCCCATGGAGGGTGGGGAGTGGGGGTGGGGTGGGGGGTGGGAGGTTACATTCCTAAGTGTGGAAAGACGCACACA
>JAAUXT010085539.1_pt1 | contig 26760 bp, 32 predicted proteins | sample 7278171 | NCBI WGS metagenome assembly JAAUXT01 (sample SAMN14350112, study PRJNA611818) | marine sediment metagenome | isolation source: surface marine sediment (1.8m) | place: French Polynesia: Moorea | collected 2018-08
AAAGTGGGTCTAACTGGGGGGGGGGGGGGTTGGACCCACTTTACACATACGGACAGACACACATACAGACTGTTGGTGATTACATTAAGCGTGTGGTACACGGCCCTTCGGGCGACCACACGCTTAAAAATGAATAGTGACACAAACAATTTCACCGAAAAAAAGGCTCTTCAAAATAACGTTACAGACTGGTTGGTCATCCCAGCTATTTATCAAACACACCCAGTTAAGAGTGGTTGCGACAATTTGAACTCGGTCGTACGAGGCACGTTGACAAAACAATAAGCCGTGTAGTTTTGTGATGATCCAACTGCGAATCGACTGTGCAGTCGTTTTGTGTGAAAGTAGCGACACCTCGCCGCGAAGCTTTGTGCTCGTCTCCTTTCTCTTGAGCTTTCGTGCAAAGCTTGCAATGACACTTGTGATTGAAAGGTTCACGAAGACCTCGTGACCTTCACACCCAGCGTTTTGCGAGGTAGTTTCGCAAAATAAAACGACAACACGAAAGCATAGCTGTGAACACAAGCGCGTCGCAAGCGCCTCCCAAGTGGCCAGGTGGGTCCTGACGCGGGGGACCTACTTTGGCAGGCTGCCTCAGTTTGCGGGTTGTGATTTCTGGAAAGGCACCCACCTCTCTTGAAGGGAAACTCAGTTTGCTGAGGCCATGTTGTGCCCCAGCAAAACATTTTGGGTTCTCTGTCTATGGACTTTTACCTTTGCTGCAACAGTCAAGAGCACGCCTCTAAAAATTCATGAAAATCACTTCCGATACAATGAAGACATTAGCCTTGGTCCCCACTGAGTTCTTCAATAATCGGCTCATCAATTGGTCACCCTTACACAACAATTCGGCAGTTATTGGACTCCCGCTCTTGCTACTTGTTATGCAACCCCGGGTCCGCGGAACATAAAATCTTCCACGCTTCCACAATTTATGGGACAGGAGTTTCAATGCTCTATTCTGAACAGGCAATTTCACTGTTGTCCACCTTCGGGAACAGTTTTCTCATATCGGACTTTAGTTGTGGGGAATCACATAATTGGGTTGACACCTCCAAGCCTGGCGAAGCCAGATAATCTGACAGAAAAGCAGAACAGCGTGAAACAAATCAACACATCCACGTGGACCGCCATTTCGACTGTCGAGGCAGATACATTTTGTTGATCGATTCAGAAACAACAGTTTCCGCAGTGTATCGGGAAGGCAGAGTCAACCTGCCATGAGATTGTCATGTGAAAACGAGAAAACATGCAAAAATTCAAAAAGGGCAGTCGGGAGTATGGCGGAGCTGAGAGCGAACGAATTGGTCAAATTCAAGTTGTCCGCACAAAGGCACCCGCTCAACACCGCCCACTGTTCAAACCACCACGTCAATGCGTCCGCTCAAGGTAACCCAGTGTCCGCCCGCATCAGACTCAAACCATCTCGGTCGCCAACCCGCAAAACTCAGAAATCCACGGCACAGCTGCTTATCTGCCGGGAATCCGCGCCAGCCATGGATGAGCGCAGTCAACACTGATTCACAGAGGATGATAAACGCACGCAGATTAGTCTTGCTCCGGATCTAATCAAGTAGAAACGAGATTTGAAAACGAAGCTGCTTCCCAGGGGAAATGTAAACGGGCTCAATGTTCTGAAAATGGCACTAATTTGGCTTCTTAAAGTAAAAGGCTTCCACCGACATCCAAGTTGTCCTGCCTGGTTATTTCTTGCCATGCTTTTCTCTGCCCTGTTTCGGACTGTCCACATGGTAGAGCGTCGTGAGATGCTCCACGTTCGCAAAACTCGCCACCACTTCGTTTCCAGTGCGTTAAGCGAGCGCCTGAATCTCTCTTGTGTGACCTCGCACTTGCAGTCTGCGAACAACGTAAGAACTCCTAACGACTGCAGGAAGCCAATCTTTCGCTGCAAATGCACTGAGTCTCAGAAGGGACTCCCACGTGACCGTGCCTGCCCCGAAGCGAAGTCTCCAACACAAGTCGCATGATTCCGAAGCTCTTTTGCCACGTAGGTTCCGAACTCTGTACAAACTGGTGAATTGCGTGAAAAGAACTTGGTAGAGACCTGACAAAGGACGAAGTGATACTGAATATTGAACAGAAAGTGAGTGTCCTCTTGCGGATCCATAAATGAAATTGTTTGCGCCACCCTGACCTCCAGGCCGGTCAATCATGTTTCAGATACGTGTGTACACCCAAGTTTCCAGAGTGAAACCTGAACCTCTCAAAACCAGGAAGAAAGTTGTTCCACAAGACAAAAAAACATCAAACCTTTTCAGACTCGCATGGCCACATGTTTCCAAACCTGGAGTGTTTGAGCTTGTGCGTGCCCAGACAATCCACACAGCTCAGAATAAACATACCAAATCCGCACATCGAACGAAACCTTGTCGTGCCACCAACAAAGCCCACACACATCGTTTTTGTGAGAAACTGAGGAATTCCATGAGTTTTCCAAACAGAGCAGTGGTGTTCAAGCAACATTTCCCTCTTCGTCTCAGTCAATCCGACGTTAACCAAACGTATTTTCTGGGCAAATCTTGTGCTCTTTGCTTCCAACGAACTTCATTTTCTGTGTTTTCTGCGCAAGTTGTTCAAAGTGAACACTTCCGAGAAAATGAAACACGATGCAGTTTGCCTGTTCTTTGTTTCTCAGTCCCACGTGTTTTTCTTCCGCACGGCTCGTCCCCTGAGGGCAAGAAGCAGAAAAGAGTCAAAGCCTGGAGGTTTCAAACAAGGGTCCATGTTGAAAGGTGTCCACCCGCTCCTGCTTCTCAACAAGAACACGTAGCAGTGTACACACATGTCGTATTCAACCAGGTCGAACTGAGTTGTGCGCCTGTGCATCAGGCTGTGTGCCATGCAGGCTGTGTGTGCGCCATGGCAGGCTGTGCGCACCCCCAGCAAACACCAGCGCTTGCCACGCAGCGCCTTTTCATTTGTTAGTGTGAAAACCAGAACAAAAACATCTTGTGCTCACATCAGCAGTGCATGATCCTGTTGGCAGTTCAATTTGCTCAAACGGACGAAAATTTGGTCAACAAGAAGGAAAAGTTTGAATACGTAGTAGCTCCTGCAAGAGAAATGAACATCACAGCTTGTGGACGAACTTTAGGTGTTCCTAACGTTTTGTCAGCTTGCACGGGGGCTGGACTGTCTCCCTTTTTGACAACAACGGAGTCCTCTGAGAGACAGACACAAGGGTGGCAACACAACAGCCTTTCCAATGGACGAGCGGCTGCAGAATTAATTGGTCCAGCCGGGATGTGCTGTGTTGAGTCGTCAATTTGAATGACGCCCAATCTTCGAGTGGCTTTTCGATCTCTATGTTGCCGGAAATCCCGGTTCCGCGGCCGACCCAAAAGGGGAGTTAATCACAGGACAGGCCCGGCTGAGGCGCCGGCTCAGCAGGTGAAGCGTTCTCCCTTTCCGTCAGCACTCGCCATCTCTCGGTGCTAATCCTGTAGTTTATGGAACAGGGATTATTGCTTTCACAAGTGTAGTGATGGAGAGAGATTTGGTGATGGGGTCTCCAGCGGTTTGGCGCCTTTGCGCCGCGCTCACTGGTCACCAGCTCACGCTGAAGCTGGCACAATTCGCGGACACTGATGGCAACACCGCACTCCCAGATTTGGTGGACAGTACTTCAGTCCAATTAACAACGACCGTGAGAATATTCTCCAGTTGGTGAGACTGAAAACCAGGTTGAATTTACGCACTAACACCTGTCCAAAACAATCTTGCTCCAGTTTGCGATACAACCCATTCCGTACGTGCATCACAGAACGTAACTCGACACGCTGTCGAAACGCAGCCCAAACAGGCAACATCAACAGAGGGCTCAGACAAATGTCACGTCAGACTATATTCAAAAGGCTCTGAACATTTTGCAGCCCATGTCCTCCACACCCCAGCCGACAACTCGACATAACAGGAGGCATAAGACAAACAAAAGCAGCTCCCCAAGCTCTGACGCAAGTTCATTCTGGATAGACTCTTTGCAGTCTTCTGATCGCGTCCTGTTGTTTCGAGGCGCCTCCAAAGATTGGTGCTTGTTTCTCATCCTCCGCGTTGAAGAGTGCTAAAGGCCCCATTCCATGCTCGCACAATTCAGCCGACTGCGAACTGAGAAAACCCTTCAACACGAACTCCTTCATTTGAAGGTGAAATCTAAGGAGTTCCAACGGTGTCTAAATCAACGGAATCCTTCAGATGTGGATATTAGGAGGAAGGAACTTTCTGTAACATCACTTCAAGGAATCCATAAATCTCAACAAAACCTCTAATCCCGGCAGATGGTTTCATCCAAATGAGAGGGTTCCACTGCTGTGATGAGAAGTTTCGTAAAGAATATATTGATTCAAACACCGATGATAAGGCTCTCTGTCCACAATTAAGTTGGGGCTCGTACGTAAGCGTGAGCGTTGGTTTATTCTCATGCGGTGTGGCCCAGCAGGCGTGGTACGAATATCTGTGTTACCTTGACTTCAACGAATCTTCAGGGGGAAAACTCCGACACATTGGAACCCGAGAGTTCACCTTCGTGTGATGTTTGTATCATGGACAAAAAGTAAATTCCAGGTGAGAGGTGCAAATGCAATTCGATGCCAGGCAGGATTGAGGTCCTCCTCCAACTGTACACCAACAGTTTCTTGGCCAGCTTCATTGGGTGCAACTTTGATCTGCTTTGAAACCCAAAAAAGTGCTCAGAAATAATTCCTGAATGTTTTTTGACTATCCATGAAAAATGTACCAGACCTCAAAGCACAATAGAAAGACACCTCCAGAATAGCAGGTCTATCACTGCACCAAGTGCGCATTCGGTCAGTCGCGCGCTTTGAAAAGCACCTGAAATCAACTTCCGGTTGTGCGACGTCCTATCCTGACATGGTACACCCGCACTGATTCTTGTTCACTGTCAAACAACTCTCTGGCTTGCGCTTTTGGTAATCTTCTTGGCCCATTTGCCAAGACGGTTTCTCGTTTACGTGCACGAACCCAAAAACGCCAAAACACCCAGTAATTTTCCGAGGCGTTTGGGGTAATCAGGCAGGGACAATCGGTACACCTCGGATCATGCATCTGAATAGGGATCAGAGAAGAATTCTCCTGAAATAACACAAGAAACAGAAAGATGAAGGCACAGCAGGCTTTGAATCCAGAAGAGCTCAACACCCTCCTTCTGCAGTCCTCGTGACGCCACAACCATGGCTTTCTGCAGAGAAACTTGCAGAGATTTTTTCGTCTTCTACACAAAGGGAAGCAGCAACTCCAACCAACTCGTTTCTTCGCACGCAGTTTCCAGTCCCGCCTTCACGAAGTTTGTGTTGTGCGTGTTTTGTTCAAGCTTGCTCTTGCCGGTGACCCCAACTGTCAGTACAATGTTTTGTTGCCTCATTGCACCAAGCTGTTGGTGGCGAAGCTGAGGCGATCAGTTGCAGGCACGTCAAAAATTGTCTCACACCACGGTGTGACGAGATATCCAAAAGAAGCAAAAACCACATAAAACAAGCCACGGTGCATAAAGTTCGATGTTCGCGTGACGGCAATCTCGTACTGACTTACATGGGCCCTGTCTCTCATAAGTGCAAGGGACGCAAACCTGTCATTTCTTTCTTTCACAAAACTTCGGTCATTCTTTCTTTCGCTTCTTTTTCTTCTGTCTCTCCTTTTTCTCTTTTGCTGGTGTTTTTGTTCGCTGTGAGATACTCGTAAGTTTTCAATCCACTGTGGTCGAGCAGCGGCATGGCTGAAAACATGACGCACCATCCGGAGCGAAAACAACTTCTCACCGCAACTCGAGAAGTGGAGAAGCAATTTCTTTCCCGGACAGCGCGCATGCTCGGGAGACAAACCAACCAGACGAGCAATGCATGGTTCGACTCAGAAGTGAAGTTTTTCAACGAGCCAACTGCACACTTCCTTTCCTGCCAAAAGACATTCGTGACAAGACCACCCCATTTTTAGACGACGGCCAAAGGTCAGTCGCGCTGCATACTCGTATTTTTGGAGTCCATTCAGATGAATTTTAATTTGTTCACGAAACTGGACAGCTGTGACAAAGACTGTTTGACACAGACACGGTGTCCATAACAGGATCTGTCTCCGTGCATTGAACTCGAACTTGCCTGAGTTTACCATTCACCGAGAGACGACTGTTTCAACCACACCAAAGGAGGATTCGGGAGAGAGAAGAGAACAACCATCCATCAGCGCAACAGCCCTCTCTCTTTCACTGAGACCAATGGCACAGAATTCGTGTCATTTCAAGAACGGCGTGCAAACATCAAGAGCCCAATGAGCCAATCCAAGTGCAATGATGTGCTCAGAAACGAGCAATGGGGGTGCAAAACAGAATATAAATAGCAACATACGAGGAGTTTCGTCTCCAAACGGTGGACACAGTGCGCACAGGTTTTTCGACCTGATGCCAACAAAGTCGTTCTGGAAACAAGCAAGTTGAATCTGGTTGTCACTTTGCAAGAGAAGCGACCAAATTCTGCCGCCCATCCAAGCTTTGTCCTTGACATTTTCACTGGTTTTTGTTCCGAGTAGAAAGAATAGAAATTTCAACAAGAAGTCTACGCCAAGAAATCCCGTAGTTCCCTGCAGTTGGCAGTGCGGCACCACTGCCCACATGACGTTTGAGTGAAAAATCTCACTGAGCATTTGGCCCTGAATATGGGGGGTGGGGGAGGGGATGCGGGGCTTGTACTTGTATTGCCTGACTGCCCGCTTTTTTGTGCATCAAACATGAAAGTTTCCTGGTGGCCAAATACGTAACTCACCCAGCATTTGGCCAAAAAATAAACTTGCACATTTCGGGCAGGTTATGAAAACAGGAAGGGGGGGGGGAGCAGCAGCTGCTGCCACATACTCCTGCACACACACACATACACACACACAAACACACACACACACACACCACAAACACGTGAAGAATGATTGCACGAAGCGCGGGCGAAACCTTTTTGTGTTGGACACCACTTCTGAACAAAAGATCAGAGATCATGACGACGTCGTCGCACCGGTGGCAAAAGACCTCGATCAACTTCAGTTGGAACGTACCACTCTGAGAGATGGTTCCTATGCCACAGTGCATTGCTGGTGATCAAATATTGTGGATCATTTTCCAGCAGAGAAGGGATCAATCGGACGACTCGCAAGTTCGGAGTGAGTTTCTTTTTCAGATGTGTCTCTTTGTTTCTACTCCACACGGGAGGGGGTCTGCCAGACGACACCACAGAATGCTGCTCTATTCCCCAGCCCACAGACCAACAAGCTGATTCACAGGGACAAGGTCCCACTTGTCCCCAAACACAACCGTACCGTCTCGTGTATAAGACGCACTTTTTTGCCCCAAATTCAGACATCAAAAGAAGGGGTGCGTCTCATACATGAGTATGTTCAGATTGAGATACAATGGGAAAAATAACAATTCAATAGAGTGAAAGAAACCCTTTACTCTTTGAAGAGTAAGAAAAGAGGACCAAAAGCCAAATAAAGAGGACAATAATTTGTCTAAGACTCTACACTGTGACATAGATAAGATTGACTGAGGAAAAGTAGGCAGAATTATTTAAAGCCAGTAAAAATTATTCTAAATTTGAGGGATTTTCAGAGAAGTTGGTGGATTTTGAAAGCTGAACTTAGGGTGCGTCTTATACATGAGTATGTTGAAAACATGCTGAAAGTTCACTCAAAACAAGGGGTGTGTCTTTACTCGAGTGTGTCTTATACATGAGATGGTATGGTACATCAGAAGTAAACAATGGGAGTGAGGAGATGATCACCTCTGAGCTTTAGCAAAGAGGTGATTATCTCCTAGCTCCCATTATTTACCATACATAAGGCCCCTGCTGTGCCATTATCTGAGTTCTTGATCTAATAGTAGATTATCAAGTAATCTATTATTTTGCATTCACTGTATTGAACTTGACTGCTTCATATCACGTGCACTGCTGTCAAAGTATTTAAGTCTTTTATGTTAAATGCTTTGACATGGGTGCACTGGGCTAACAATAGAATTACTGAAAAGGAATCTAACGTAAAGAACAAAGATAATGGCACGGACGAGGCCTTATCGTGGATGAAGCGTCGCATCACACTTGAGAACACGAAGGTCAAAGAGATGGACGACGCAAAGGTGAGAGAATGTGCAGGCCGAGGTGTGCAGGCCAATTTCCAGCATACCGCTGAACAGAGAACGACGGGGTGTCTATCTGTCTGGAGATTTTTTACCCATCGCAGCTCAAGGGCCTTGCGTACGTACATTCACCGGCTTGCAGGACGGCCGTCCGGCCAAGAGAAGTGTTGAGTGAATGGGCTATCATCTCGTTTGTGAGAAAAACGGTGCAATCAATTTTTCAAAACCTCGTTAATTTCACCCGGCTAGGAAATTCATTGCGATGTTCCGTCCTTTATCCGTTCGTCCCGGTTGCACCGCCCTGTCTGTCTACTGTCTTGCGGAGTTTTCCTGTTTCATCAATCACGTAGCAAATTCCCATTCCGCACTCCCAGTTCAGCGAGGGCTCTGCCCGATGTTGACAAGGTTAACCAAATGGACTTGTGTTGATAATTTCCTCACACAAAAATTGCACTGATGTTCCTGTGCAATGTTGATCAATTCGCAATTTTCACTTGTCGAAAATGGGGAAAATACGTATTGACAAGTTTTCCAAATCCCTCCGCTCCTTTTCCGACGTGCCCTCACTCGTGGCTGAACAGGACGTTTATTCCGTGCACATGTGTTGTGAGTTTTTCACCGAACCAACGTCTGGTCTCTGTGGAGGTGTGTGTCTCTGATGACCAATCAGCAGGACGCTCTGATGACCAATCAGCAGGACGGAAGAACACAGCTCAAACTGTGAGGTGAAGCACAGAGCTGACGCCAGCCACGGGTACGTCGCCTGTATTTGCTCAATCTCACCACTGACGCACCCATTCTTCTGTCCGTTGGCGCAACAGTGGAAACAAACAGAAGAGCAAGCTTGACACCACAGCACTTCATCTGACACCACGGCCACCAGCCGAGCATCCATCAGGATGTCTGTATCCGCTCACTGTTAACGCATTGCACACAAAATGTCACCTCCCTCAAGCTTTCACCGGTACTCGTTCTTCTTGAAACTTTTGGAGCTCAAACACCAAAAGGGATCATCTTAAATGTGGTTGAATTCGACAAAGGACAGAAACAGAGCTTGCGCATACAGGCGCTTTCTTATTTTCAAGGGAGAGGGGGGAGAGGTCCTGATTTTCAGTGCTTGCATGGGAGAAGGAAGCTTCTTTGCTCAGCAAAAGCTGACAAGTCTTGTCCAAAGCTCCCTCAACTGCTCACCATCGTCCACTCAGGAGCTCCACTACTCAGCTCGCTCATTTCACAGTCACTGTTGGTGTCACAGGCCTGACCATCGATTGTTCTCCTCTTGGGCGTGTGCCTTCGGAAATAAGCGGCTTCGCAGTGCAAAGTAATTTCTCTCCTGTCAGCCAGGCTGACAAATTCCTTGTGTTTATAAACAACTCCACGAAGCCGATTCTCCAAACGGAGGCTTTGGAATCACCATGTTGTAACAGGAAGAAACAGCCTGTAAATTTCAGTACCACATTCAACTGAGAACTTTGTGTTCGTTTGGCTTCGAGTCTTCTTGGACATTTCGACACATTCAGCAAAACAAACCCGAGATGAAAGATCAACGAGCTCGCGGCTCACAAAGTACATTGCTCCAGCAAACAAGGCCATAGCTGCCTGCCTACCTGCCTGCCAGGAACTGTTGGTTTTCCTACCGACCAGGAACCACTGGTGTATTTTTTGTTTGCCCCAAAACCAACGAAGCAAACTGTTGCTTCCTCTTAGTTACAAAGCCAATTATTGGTTTACCTGGCGTGGGGAGTTAAAGCAGCAATTACTGGTTTCAAACAGTGGCGTTTGACGAACTAAGCAGAAAAAGAACCATTGGTTTGCTCCCCCCCCCAAATCCTGGGTTGACCACACACATACGACACAACATTGCAATTGAGAGCGCGCGGCTCATCGAAATACCTCGGGCTCACTAGCAAGCAAGCTGGCGTGTATGCAAGCAACAACTTTTTCTCCGTGCGGTTTCACTTTGTGGGTTGGCCTTTTTTTACGAAAATATCACAAGTGCAACTTTCCTCAGGGTCCTTTGCCAAAACCGGTTGTCAAATGAAACGTTCTTCTTGACTTCGCTTCTCAGCATGCGTCAGGCGTTCGATGAAAATAGCCGTCACGTTGAAAACCTTGAAGTAATTATGGAGACAGAAAAGACAGCTTGTCGCAAATTGCGCCCACTCAGCGACAAAAATCTGAGATGTTGAGTTGGAATTGCTTACAAATGCGCTGGAAAACCTGCCGCTTCTTGCACTGTTGGTGACTGGAGTGTGAAGCCACTTTGTAATTCCCTTCGAATGTGTCACAGATGGGAAAATTGAGAGTTCATCAACGGTGACTGGTCGAGGGAACAATGGTAGACTTCGCCATTTCTCAGACGATGTTGTTGACAGAAACGCTTGTCTTTCTCCGGATACATTCAGAAGATGGCCTCAAAAACAAGTGACAAAGCTGGCATCTGGGCCACATCTCTTCACAAGATTTTCGTCGTTCTGTCACACACGCCACGTAACGCAACAAGACTTGTGGTGCCTCTCACCTCCAGAAGAGTTCAACTGCTGAAACTCGTGTCAGGTCTCATGAGGCTCCGCGTCAGACAGGAACTCTCAACAGGAACAGGTGGGACCGACCAGCTTCAGACGTTTTTGTCTCTTTCCTTTCGTTTGAACGGAACTTTGTCAAAATGTGCCACGCTGTCTTTGACAAAACTAGAGTCTAGTTCACATTTCATTTCATCCAGAACAGGTGAACTGGCCCAAAATCTTCCCGTTGGCCACACAAGTGTGACAATTTGTATTCGACCTCGGTGATTGCCTGACTGGCCAGTGTACGTAGCACGCCTCGCCTTGTTTGGGCCACTTTTTGTGGGTTCAGCAAAAGCAGGCTGTACTTGTACAAAGAAATCCCGTGGCCCAAAACGCAAGCGTTTCTAGTTGCCAAGGTTTGATTCTGTAGTCTCGGAAAAATGCTCATTCTTTGATAAAGCTGACGTTCCACCTCTTTCGCTGCATGTTTATTGCATTCTTTCTCTTGGTCTGGAATCTCAAACACCCAGCTGCAAACACAAACAATCAAGTCAACTGCGCAGTGATCACTTGTATCTTGAGACAATGGCGAGTCATATCCATTGACAACAGAAGTTTTCGTTTCTTGCTGCTCAAATTCTCTTGTGAGCTCGTATGAGCACACCAAACTCGTGGCGATACCAATGTGGCAGCATGCAAACACCAGTGTCGCGTCACACTTTGACCAAACTTTCAGCGATGGGCATTCCTGACTTGAACGGAAATTCTGGTAATTAAGTGCTCTTGTTAGTCTTTCCCCGTTTTGGTTGTTCTAAAGATGATCTCAGCTCACCAAGACTTGTTTGATTGTCTCTCCTGAAAAAGTTCCGTTGTTGCAGACGTTCAGGGTGCGGACACACTGAAGCGCGAGGGAGTGGATGCGTCACCCGACACATCCACTCCATCGTGCTTGCTGCCCCATTGCTGAACCTGTCCAGTACATTTTCAATGGATGGGGATAACCTCCCACAATGGGGTAGATAAGACAGGCTGGCCCATTATACTGATTGCTCCAGTAGCAGTTCAGCCCATTGCAGGGGAGCTGGATAGCATGGCATAAAACAAATTTCTGAGATTTTCTCATCCATTTTACAAAGATTTCAGATGTGTATAAAGGAACAAATATCTATATCCAGTTATGACATCTAAAAAAATTGAAACAATTGTATGGGAACTGTACATGCCATCCAGTAGTACAAGACAACCCTATCTATTTTACAAAGGTATTCAGATATGGTGTCTGGAGAAAAATCTACATCCAGTCACAACGTCCAAAAAAAATTAGAAACTACTGTAAGGGAACTGCATATGCCATCCAGTGATAAATTGCAATATTGTTGATAACCCTGGATGATAGTGTATCACTGGGGCTAGTGTGTCTGTAGGATTTTGTTGCTGCATCGCCGGCCAGTCCGTCGCACACTGTACGTCGAGGGGAGTGTGGTCCCAGCCTCAAGGGTCACACCACGGAAAGTTGCTCGTATCGCGTCCAACTGCCGGCGGAAGGGGCTTCTTCCCTCGCTGTATTCAGGATGAACGTTGTCAGAGGATGAAAGAGAAGTTCGTTCAACGTGTCATTCGCGACTTTTCGGCTGCCATTGAGTGTGGCTTCACCAAAGGAAGAACTTGTCTCAAACACAAAGCACTTTTCACAAAGTTGCATTGAGATCTACCCAGGCTCTGCTTGACACAGCTTGTCCTGAAGTCGCCGGGTCCTACGTGACTCTTCACCGGTTTTTCGGTCTGCTCCAATCAAAAGTGACGACAAAATAGACGAGAAGCTGCAGATGCGGTCTTCCCATCGGAGCTCCAAAGTCCTTGCACACAACTCTTGAACAGCAAATCTGACAAATAATTTGTGCCTCTCACGAAGCCTCAGCACCTTTTGATCAACCCCAACATCTGTTCGTGGTGCTATGATGTTGAGATGTCCTTGGTGTGGATGAAACAGAGAACTTCACCGCGAAAGATACACACAGCCCCTTCCCAAGCATTGCAGGTCAAAGTGACAAGCTGGAGATACCTGCTTTCATTGATCCTGTCTGTAATCCCGCTGATGAGTCACTGAGGTCAGACGTCATCGTAGCTGGACTTCCAAGTAGAATATCCACATCGTGGATTTTTTGGCAATCCGGAAAATTTGATGTCCAGAAAAACTGTCAAGTCCAAAACTTTTTCAGACCGGAAGGGGGTGGGGGGGGGGTGGGGGGGGGCAAATCAGACAACTAAGAAAATTACAAGCACAAAACTCAGAAATCCAGAAACATGCAAAAGTCCACACATTTAGAAACTCATAAATGTGGACAAACTTTGGTAGTGTAGTGTCAAACGTACCTTTCCAATTTAATTTCATTTGCCACGTGGCATCGGAAAATGCTTTGATGACCAACAGTTTCTAAGACATTGACATTTTTCACTTGTGCACCAAATTCAAACATTTTGGAGCAAGAACTGATGAACATGTTTTGGTGCTCTCCCCTGGAGGCAACAGAATCTGACACTTCAAACTCACACACACAAAAAAGAACAAATCAAAATTTTTAATGTAGTGCAACTGCGTCAAACTTTTGTTTTGGTTGTTGCAAGTGCTTCTGTCTTATTCTACCGAACAATTTGAATGTTCCTCTGCTTCTCCAAACAATTACCAACATTGCCATTTCGCTCTTTCTCTGACTGGAGAAAGTCTTACGACTTTCCAGGTTCCTCAGTGGATGCGATCCCAGCTCAAGAGCCGCGGACACCTGTGGACACAAACCAGCAAAAGAACAGACACTTGCAAGAAATTGTTCTTGTCGGTGCGAAACTGGGAAGAGGTTTGCTAAAATTTTCATCAGAGGCGAAGTGGACATGCTGTCTTCTCCATCACATAAAAGCCACTGCTCTGGCGGAAATTGAAGCGTTTGAGAGGGAAAACTAAACAACTTCCTCCACCTGATGACACAAAAGCAGTCTGGAGTTGCGGTCTTCACATCAGCGTTGTTAGCGCCGCGACGCATCAAGAGCTGCGTTAATGTTTCACCAAGGAAAGCCCCGCACGAAGACCCTTGTCACCACACAAACACAACACAAATGCACATCCGTGCGAGACTAAAGGCCTCACATAACAAAAAAAAACAGCAGACAAGTCTGATGCACGGACTCTTTTCCAAAGGACAAGAATGTACATGTAATCACCGTGCAGTTGCGCGAGTTCCTGCTTCAGCTCAGGGTGGGTCCACAAAAACTAGAATTTCCCGATTTCAGCGCTTTCGCTTTCACTGCCAGAGTTGAATCGGGTGTGAAACGGCTCAAAAACGTCCACAAGACACCAGCAACTTCCAACAGGCGAGTTGAGGACGAGTCGCTTGTTGTGGCGACAGATCTGTCAACATCTAAAGACCTGACAGACTCACGCCTGAATCCTGTGAAAGATGCGGAGTGACGTCTCAGATCGCATGTTCAAGGGAATCAAACGCAAGGAACAGCTGTACGAACCAATCGATGACGCCACTACCCGAACCGAGAAAACACGCGAAATAGTTGGCGACAGCTTTCGTTGCGTCAAGGTCCTCAAAGCGAACAACAGTCACAAATGCCCAGACAGCACACTATTTCCAACAGCTTTGACATTGGGATGCTGTTTTGACAGACCTTAACCACGCTTCTGCGTTGAAAACAAGAACTCTCATCAGTGGAGAACACGCTCACCAGTGTGTGTCTGACTTCGAGGAAGCGCTTTGACCCAAAACTTGTCTTGTTTCTCTCGTCTCTTCAAAAACTCTGGTTGAACTTTCAAGCCTGAAAATGCCAAACGAGTCAATTTAGGGACTGCTTGTGTCTTATCCATTCTCAGGGAAATCCTGGTGACACTCAAACTCTGTCTCCAAAGAGAAAGAAATTCCAAGGTTCGTTCTCCCGGGGGTGGGGCTGTTCATGCTGGCAGAAAAACAGGGAAACTGAGCGTTCTTCTTCGTTGGAGTCCAGCACTCAGAACTCAAACATCCAATGCCAAGTTTGCCAAATTGTTTTTTCCCTGTCTTTGTATCTTGCGAGCGTCAAAAACATCCTGCAGGAGAGGATGTCCAAAATTTTCGGGTTTCCCAACTGCGTTTTGAAACACGTGAGTGCGTGTGTCAGCGGCAAGGTGCGCACAGGGGCTTCAGGCTTTGTGTTCGCAGGAATGACAAGATGTGAGCAGCACACCCACGGCATGCTGGCATCTTCCTTTTGAACAGTTTCTGTCTCTGCAGATTTGGAGAACTGCAACGCAAATGTTCCAGGTTCGGAAGGAGCGAGAGTCCATTAACACATCTGCAGCACAGAAAGCCCGTCTACAAAACGAATTTGGCTCAAAGGGCCGATCGCCACGAGTGCTTTTCGTCTACCTAATCGCTGCTGTCCGCGAGTTATGGGCCTAACAGAGACTGAAAGGTTTTCACACTGGTTGCCGGTTGGCCTATGAAGAAGAAGACCAAACAGTGTGAAGACGCGTGAGTCGGAATGCACACCCTTGTTTTTTTTTTTTTTTTATCTCCAACGTGAACGTGTCTCCCGCAACAGCGCTGAACATCCTCAAGTTCTGGATCCGATCTCCTCCTCTACGAGCGTACCCGTCAAAAAGGGGGGCTTCTTGCGGTCAATTCACACACTTTTGCCCATCTTGTGTTGAATTCAACGTTCTTTTCCAATCGCAACAACCATGCTGGCTTATCTCAACACGCCCTTGCTTTCGCAAGCACCGTTCTGTATGTTGGGCACACGGTTCACAAGACTTTTTGAAACCCCCATCATCAAAGACTCTTGTGTCCATTTGTCCATACACAGCACTTGGGAGATTTGCAGTCGTCACACGGGCCGCGAAACAGCCACTCCACTTAGTGCCGCGCAGTATGAAACTATTTGGAATGACAACAGGTTTCCTGTGCAATTGAACCTGTTCAACGCATCAAAGCAACACCAAAAAGCCAGAACGCGGGAACACAACACGCAGCTTCCGTTCTTCCTGCAGTTAAAATCTGCATGAATTAACCTCAGGATCTGGTCAACAACAGTTCAACTTGACTGGAGGCCCGCGGGCGACAAACTTATATTTGGGATCTCATCTGGATCCCTTCGGTTTCTGGATGTATATCAAATTTTTCTTCTCAGCACACTGTAAATCTGAAGATCTTGGCTCAAGTTGCCTTCAAAAAGAACACCGGACGACAAGCAGCCTTTTTTTGCAATTACAACAACAAACGCCATCTCAGGGAATGTGCAGTCAACTTCTCGGTTTTGGTTTCACCAACAGTGTGGTTCGTTACACACCCCTTCAAGTCACACTTCGTTCCTTTCCTCCTTCATCGACTGCTTTCAGGCGTGACAAAAACACACCTCTTGTGGTAACGAACGAGGTCTTCTTTCACAGCGAAGGATGTTCCAAAGGTCAGCACTGCCAGGTGCCTTCTCGTGTTTGACGCAGAGGTGTCCAAACAAGTGTTCCAGGGTTCCCCAAGACACTCGAAAACAAGAACACTTGATTGGTTGGCACGTGCCATCGGCAACTGTGGCACCTTCGTACAATTCGTCGACAGACAAGGTCGTACGTACCTTGCATGAAGGTTTCTTTTTCCAATTTTTCCAACTCCAAGCGGGATGGACGGGATGTAGGGCAATCACATTGGACTGCAGCTCAATTCTGACATCCTCCAACGAGGTGATTGGCGTGGATCCCAATCATGCACGGTGCATTTCTCAGGTTCGTTGTCAGGTAAACGCTGAACTTCTGAGAAACAAAAGTAGATCAAGATGGCCATCAAGCAAAGCTGGTCCAGCTATTTGCGTTGCAGACTGAACAATTTTGGAAGGATTTTGCTTTCTCTGCTTGCGTTTCTTTTGTCATTTGTTCGCAGTTGGGTATCATCGCAACTTCAACCCAGCACTGGCAGGTTGACTGCCCCGTCAAAATGTTCAGCGACTTGCTGGTCGTCTCACTGGAAATTTTTCTTGGGGCAGATTTCCAGATTTGCCAGCAACAAAATTCCGCCCTCGAAAATAAACCCCCTTCTCTTCACGACGTACGAGGCCCTCAGTTTCACTAAGGACACAAAAAATTGACTTTTGAAAAGAAACACGGGAAGTTGTGTTGTTTGTCTCAACTTCACAGAACAAATTATGCTTTCATTAGACTATTCAGGATGGACACTTGATTTGCCAAAGCTTGGGACAGGAATTACATTGAAAATATCAAGCTTACACTGAGTTGGAGCTTGAGCTGAAAAGGTGCAGAATATATCAGTGAAGTTGAGATACAAATATACCTGAGCTAGCTCACCAAGAGAAGTTGAGGCACCACTTTTGGTCCGTGAACAAGAGATTTACACTGATGTCAAGACACAAAACACCTGAGTAGCTGGTTTTACTCACATTATCTGCAAGTTGAGACACAACCAAACCTCACAGAAGGACAACTGTATTCACACTTTCTCAATGAATGCAGTTGTCCTTCTGTGAAGTCAAGAAACTCTGCAATTTTGTGGGGACATGTTTCCTGGGGAAATTATTCACTGCTTCTCCAAGGCCAGCAAGGTTTCGCCCAGGTGAATTTCTTTCCTGGACAATTTCTTGCGGGACAATTATTTCCATGCACACCGGCTGGACTGCGACTGCCTCATCCATCAACAGAGATATATCCGGTGCAAGGCCACTGCCCCAAACAACAGCGGAAAGCCTGCTTCCCGAGCCGATCTCCATTCTGTTCACCCTCAAACGTTTGTCTACGAGTCGTCTTGTAACTTCTTCACGGGTCGGATGCTCTGGCAACGGAGTTTGGGAATGAGGACAGGCACAAATTTTCTAAAGAGCAAAAACCAAACTCACCCTTCTCAGAGAAGAAAAAAAGACCAAGTAATCTGTGAGATACGTTGGCAAAAACACGAGACACTCACTCACAAAATACTGGATAAGAACATCTCTTGTGGCTGATGACACTCCAATGTTCTGATTTGCTGCACTGTTCGTGATTTATGGGAAATCCACAAGTTTCCATGCTGTCACATACTTTCCAATTAGTAGATCTAACTCCATGCAGACCAACTTGCAGATTTCAAATCATTTGGTTGGTTGGTTGTGAACGTGTTACAACCTCGGGTGGATCCAGCGAGCCGCGCCTCTCCTCTCACCGAAAAATTAATCCCCCTCACCGATCTTGCACTACAACATTATTTTCAGTTGTGAATTGAAAGTTGCGGCCCCCCTGACCCCCCAGAAAATTGGCCCCCTCTCATTTTGAGCCTCCAAGGATTGGTCGCGCCTCTCTGGGCCAAGCTTGGATCTCCCGGTCGGTATTTTCAATGAATTCTTTCAAGTTCAACTTTGTGGTCACACACACACACGCACATAATACATACATGTATACATACATACACACACAGAGACACACACACACACACACACACACACACACACACACACACACACACACACACACACCAGAAAGTCACTTTGTAAATCGGCTTCACAATCTCTGGACTTCGAGCTACTGCCGTCAGGCTGGGCGCACACAGAGCGCCACGTCACAACAAGAATGCTACGCATAAAAAGCGTGTGGTCTGTACATTTGCAGTTCATCACTGATTATTTAAAAAAAAAAGTTGATGTTCACTGACCATTTTTTTCAAAAGCGGGTCCAACCCCCCCTCCCCAAGACCCGTTTTCGAAATTTTTTTTTTTTTAAATGACCAGAAATGATCAGTGATGTTCACTGACCATTTTTTATCAAAACCGGGTCCAACCCCCCCCCCTGGTAAGACCCGCTTTACACATATGGATGGACGGACGGACATACAGACTGATGGTGATTACATTAAGCGTGTGGTACACGGCCCTCCGGGCGACCACACGCTTAAAAATTGACCCTCAATCAATGGTATTCTACTGGGACAAAGGAATTAAGTTCAACTTTCCAAAGAAAACATTCAAAGAAAACATTCAATTGTTCACTTGATCTTTCCCTGTCTCTCTCTTTCAACAACAACCTTTTACTTGCTTTTCACTTCTGAAAGAGCAGTTTAAAGCGAATATCAATCCTAAAAGCACGTCCTTAAGGGTCAGTGACGCGTCTTGTGACGCTCTGTGTGCGCCCAGCCTCACAATCTCACAGAAGCAAGGCACCCTTTGACAGAAGTTGGGCTTGCAGACTGCTGGGCCAGGTCGATGTTGCCAAAGGATACAAAGGCTTCAAACGCACGTTGTCGCAGCTTCAAAACAGTGTCTTTTGTCTTTTCAGTTCTGACCTCGGACACCTACCATCCCTGGAGAGAAGGCTCTTGGGGCCTCCCACTGACACAGACGCTCGAGCTGCGCATTCACGAAATGTCAGGCATCAATCTGCAGCTTTCCAGCGAAACAGAAGAGTGAAAATACCTCGCCACGTGAACGAGTGCAACCGAGGACTGAAAGCTTCCCGATTGAAGACGGTGCTGCTGCAGTGCAAACTACCCTTCGGAAGATCCGTATGAAGCAATCAAGTGTTGATGAAGAGAATAAGGCCTCTTGATGCACTTGTGCTGAACGGCTGAAGTGTTACATTCTGCTGTCTTGGCGGGTAAATACCACAGTACCACAGCAAAGATCTGACTGACGGCAAGGACACGCCACAAAGCGCCAGGAATACGCACAGCTGTCACTGACACGACCAACACAAGCAAAAACAGCAACTCAGTGCAAAACATAACCACTGTCCTTCTCCAGAGATCACTGCTTCATGACAAACCACGTGGCTTCTACATGTCATAACACAAAACTCACTATTCGAACTGGACCAAAGATTGAAAGTTTTCTGTAAAATCCGTCAACGTCAGCAGTGATCAGAATCATGGACGAGACCACCAGCAGTTTGGCGTGGTCGCCCGACAGCAGTCCCAGCACAGCCTCAGTCAACCAATCCGGCTCTGCAAACGTCAGCGACGGTGACTCCATGAGGCTGGACGTTTCTGCACACATGCGCGCCACCCTGAGCCAACCGACCTCCATCGTGGCACTAATTCTTGGAGCGATCGCGATAACGCTCAATATCATCGCCGCTTTCGCCATACTCAAAATTTCAGGACCTCTCTCCTCACATTACAGGTATGAAACTCATAGATGTCGGCAGATCCACGAGAACACAGGTTTCGTTTGCGCACAAGAACAAAAAGTGAATGTTTTGTCCTCTGACTTCCGGTAACAGGGCAGGGGAGGGTAACCTTGCGTTTATGACCACCTGAAAACATCCTGTTATGTTTTCCACCTTCACATACAGAAAACTGTAAATAATGCGGCCACGCAGGAATCCCCCCCTCGCCCGCCCGGCACCTCCCTGCAAGGTGCGCACAGCTCGTCAATGAACTTTGGTGACAACACACACACACACACACACACACACACACACACACACACACACACACGGACTGCCCAAACGTTCGGAGCAAAAAATTCAGACGATGGGGAAGAGGGTTGTTCGAACAAGAAACAGGTGTGTAAGATCTGTACCCATGGTTCCTATCAGTCAGAGCAGAGGCAGCCATGTTCTGTACAGAGATTTCATTTTCAAGGAGAATTTCATTGTGTTGCAGGTTCATCCTCAGCCTGGCGCTGTCCGACATCCTGATCGGGTTCAGCGTCGCAATGCACGTGCTCAACAGCGCCATCAACCCCACGTACCCTCCGGGAGGTGGCGGGCCCGAGCGCGAGAGGTTTGTCTCCAGGTGAGCAACGTTCAGAACTGGTGAGACAAAAGGATCAGACAGGGCGTGGTCGACATTTTAGGGCAGGGCGGACAGTGACAAAACTCAGTGGAAAAGGAACAAGAGAGGCAGTGCTCAAGGCAACTGCAGCGCGAAGTCCCTCTGATGCATATTCATTCAACCAAATATCAAAGCTCTGTTTCAATTTGCATCTGGTTGTTGGGGCAGTTGCTATAGAACCAAATGTTGCATTTCAGACTTCTTTGTACTTCAGTATAAGTATTCTAATACAAGAAATATCATTGTTGTTTGAAAATTTTGCTTTTGACAGTCATTTTTTGTTTGTTGACCTTTTTGCACTTGTGGTTGTTAGGCAAAAGCTGCCCCAGCAACCCAACTGCAAGATCTATAAAGTGCTTTCATAGACCTTTCTTTTGAACTAAATATCAAAACTCTATCTCAATCAAAAGCTGAGATACAGTCTATTGCTGGGGTGGAACTGATATTTGTAACTGGTTGCCAAAGAAAAGCTTGCCTAGCAATTAAATTGTCCAACCTAGAAAGTGCTTTCAAAGACTTTCCAAATGAACCAAATACAAAGCTCTATCTCTGTTAAGAGCTGAGATAGCCTGTTGCAGGGGTGGTTGCTATAGAGCCAAAATTTGTGTTGCCAAGGAAAAGCTTGCCTGGCAACAAAATTGTGATATCTACAAAGACCTTTTTCATGACCCAAATATCAAAGTTGTATCTTGATTAGAAGCTAAGATACAATAATTTTTATCTGGTTGCCAAAGTGGTTGCCATAGAAACCAATTTGGAATTTTGGACTTTGCCCATAATTTTTGCTTTGAACAGTGCTTCACTTCAGTGTTCTGTTCTGACACTGAAAACCTTATTTTTACCAAAACGACAGGCTCAAAACAGCCATTTTTTTATCTTTTTTACCTTTTTATACTTATGGTTGCTGGGGAAGAGTTACCATAGTAACCTTTTTTTTTTTTGAAAAGACCTTCAATATGAGCTCAAGGCCTTTGCTCTATCTTCAGTAGAAGTAATTGTTCATGGGGCACATTTGCCTGGAGGAGGGGGGACATTTGCCTGGAGGAGGGGGGACATTTGCCTCAAAGAGGGGGGACATTTACCAGGGGGAGGGGGACAAACATGTAGAGGGGAGGGGCACAAATAGGGGGAGAGGGAGGGGGCCAAGCAGTGGGAGGGGGAGGGGGACAGGGGACAGGGACATCTGGTCCAGCCTGCCTGTACCGCACTACCAGCAGGTGCTTCGCCCTAAAGGGACTTCGTACAACAAGAGAAAACAGCCACCTGCAGAAACATTCGTATTTCATGCTTGCACCAGTCAAGTGATTGACAATCTTCATTTAACCCTCCATTGCAGATGTATGTTCATTGGGATCAAGGCTCTGAACACGACTTCCCTCAACATCACCTTGCTGAACCTGATGGGCATGGCCATCGACCACTTCTTGGCTATTGTGAAGCCTCTGCACTACCCGGTCCTCATGCACAAACGTCGGGCGTCCGCCATCATCGCCGCTTTTTGGCTCGTCGCAGTGCTCTGTGGCTTCTCGGACTTCATGTCCGGATACTCCAAGTACCCTCGCTTCAAGCATCTCTACAACTACTGCGAATTTGTGTATCTTACGAAGTACCAGGAGGAATATCCCACGTTTGCTATAGCACTGATGTGCGCCATAGTCATGATTACGAGTTATGTCATCATCCTGCGAGTCATACGGCGTTGTCACAGAGGCATTGGAGCTGGAGCTGGACGCCAGGACAACGCGGTGCGGAATCAGAAGGCGGTCGTCACGACGCTGTTGATTCTGGGCACGTTCCTGCTGTGCTGGCTGCCCATGTGCCTGTTTCAGCTCGCTCTCATCATCCAAGTCAAAATCGACCCGCGGCCCTTGCAAAAGTGGATCCCCATCCTTTCACAGGCGGACACTTATCTTTACGACCTCCTTATGTTGAATGCGATATGCGACCCGATTATCTACGCTGTCCGGATGAGAGAGATACGAGCAGGATACCAGAGGCTTTGTCCCTGTTGTGCCCCCAAGTCGAGTCTGTGTACAAATACCAATGGGGACACTTGCCATACCACTGTCCCTTTGGAGCTTCATGGATCCAGAAAAATCAACAAGCTTCCCCAGGAGTCCTTCCCCATGACCGAGATTCCCAGCGTGAAGAAACAAGTCACCATCAGCAAGTCAGGATACATGAAGGCTGTGGCTGTTTGAACTCACAAACTTTGGCGTTGAAACGTTGATGCTTGGCGCACCACAAACTGCAAGCGATCCTGCCCGTGACACCTCTCACGTCAATTTCACGAATGATGGTCGAATGAGACGACGTTTTCTTGCACTGCAGCCAGGTGCTGTTTGAACTTGGTTTGCAGGGGCAGCAAAGTCCCCCCAGCCCGAAGATTCACATGGTAAAACGAGATAAGTTCAGCCTTCACGTCTACATGAACACCAACCAGATACGTACGTTCAGTTTCCAGCGGCACATAAGGACCTCGATTGTTTTAAACCTCAGAAGATAAAACATTCCAAGGTCAACGCAGCTCAAACTTGCAATTGTTCGTGAAAATCGGTCTGCACCGACTCACAGTGGCTGGTCCTGCACAGAGTATCTCCAGCCGCATAATTTGAAGCGCACTGACAAAGGCACCGACCGGTGCGCATCAGGACTGCATCTGCAGGGTGCAAACCTCGAACCAAAACTGACAAACTGAAGTGTAAAGGATTTCACTCCGTGTGTGTGTGTGTGTGTGTGTGTGTGTGTGTGTGCACGCAGAAGGTTTGAGCCTGGGCCACAAACACGCAACAATGGACCAGACTCCAATTCAGGCAGTCTTGTTGACGGTACACTGCATGCAGGTGAAAGGAACCGTGCTGTGTGTGTCATGTGTCCGTCCATGGGAAACGATGTTCGCGTTCGGTGTCGTGACTGCCCTTGTTGCTTTGTGTTCATTTTCACTGCAATGTTTTTGTGTGTAAACTTCTGGCACACCAATACGGTCAGAAAATTCGACAAAGTATCTGGGGAAGTCAGTCACAGTGAAGGTAAAGGGTGCAATTTCACACTGTTGACACAGCAAGTGGACATTTTGGTGGAAACAAAGTTGTCTCGAGAAACAAACAAGCAAGCTCACACAGACAAGGGCAGCGCCGAACAAGAAGGCTATCGCCTAAAAAGCGCGCAGTCTCCTTCGGGCAAGTCGCTTTCTCGCCTGGCCAGTTTGGCCGGTGGCACACAGCGCGTCACGGTACACAGCTTGAGTATCATCTCACGCAAAACTTGGCAGAGTGTTATGCCAGTTGTACTGTGACGAGATGGAGTGGGCACACCAAATATTTCAACATACTGGTCCAGTATCATGACAATAACATCAACAAATGTTGACATGAAAACAAATACACATGTTCTTGGAGCAATCTCACAGAAGTTTGAAAACATCAGGCCAGCAGTAGAAATTTGCCATGAACTGAATCAAACACAATTGTAAACTTGATTGGACTGGACAGATTCTTTGCCAAAATTATGAACTTGATTAGACTGGACAGATTCTTTGTCACAATTGTAAACTGAATTGAACTGGACAGATTCTTGGAACCATCCAGTTTGGTAAGACGAGATGCTGAAAAATGGCTCTGGGAGCCAAGTGCATCTCACAGCTTTGTGTGATGCTGGTGCTGTGTGCTCACTCAATTGAAAAATAGTTGACCACATCCCTGTCACATGGTGTGGCAGCACACAGTGTGATGAGATGCTCTGTCCAGCTTATTAGCACACCAAAAACATCGTGGCATGACACAGTGTGTGCAGGGGCCTTACTTTTACTCTGAATTTATTTTCACAAAGTCTGAGGTGCACCAGGAAGTTATTGGTGTGATATGTCTCTGAGCTATGGCCATGGTTGAGTTACCAGAAAATCCAAGATGGCTTCCACACTGTGTGACCTACATATCTGCTGGTTCATTCAAACACATGCAGGACCATAAGACAAGTCTCCCTGGTAAGTTTGAAGTTGCTGTGTGATATCATTTCCAAGCCATGGCCACGGTTGAGTTGGACAAAAATTGAAGATGGCTGCCATACCATATCACCTGTATATGTTGTTTCACTTGTGTACATGGAGGATCATGAGGTAAGTTTACCTGGTAAGTTTGAAGCTGCTGTATAAAATCCACTCTTGGCTATAGCAATGGTTGAGTACAGAATTTTGCCCAAGATAGCCATTATACCTTGTGACCTACATATGTCATTTCACTCGTGCATATGCAGGACCATGACCTGAGTCTACCTGGTAAGTTTGAAGTTTCTGCATGAAGTCATCTCCAAGCCAGACCATCGTTGAGTTTCCCCTGGCACAAAATCCAAGATAGCTGCTGTATTGTTTGACCTACATATGCTGTTTCACTCTGGACATGCAGGACTATGAGATAAGTTTACCTGGTAAGTTTGAAGTTGCTGTATGAAACCCTCTTTGAGCTATGGCCATGGTTGAGGTACCCTAAGGTTCCGGCATAAAATCCAAGATGGCAGCCACACTGTGTGACCTACATACATCATTTCACTTTGCAAATGGGGGATCATGAGGCAAGTTTACCTGGTAAGTTTGAAGTTGCTGTATGAAATCCTCTCCAAGCTATGGCAATGGTTGAGTACCCAAGATGGCTGCCATACCATGTGACCTACTACACCATTTCACTCATGCTTGTACAGGACCATGACCTGAGTCTACCTGGTAAGTTTGAAATTTCTGCACAAAGTTATCTCCTAGCCATAGCCATGGTTGAGTTACCCAGGGGGGGTCAACTCAACCTCACCAAAAAAATGAAAATTGCTTAAAAATAGCCCAAAAATCATTCTGGTGAATTTTTGTGATGGTTGAGTGACCCCCTCCCCCCTGGGTAACTCAACCAAAATTGACCACATACACACACACAGACTGATGTGACTATACGCGCACTTCCTGTCAGCAGAGCCGGACCGCGCGCTTAAAAACTATGTGCAGCTCACGCTGTGTCCAACGACTGTTTCCAACTGAACTGCAACGCAATGCCAAGGCGTTTTCAAAAAGACTTGCTGTGGCATTGGCGAGCATCAAAATTTTTGACGTGCGTCAGCACCAACATGATGCCACGGTGAAGTAGGTTTTGCCGTAAAAAAACCATCCAAATTGACGCTGAAAATCAGCGGATGTAGGAGTCAATGGTGGCCTCATTCCGCAGCATCATTGCATCAAGAACGGAGTTGTTTTAAAAGTGCCTTTTTGTTCCTTCTGAGTTGTGTGGCAAACAAGAAGACTGGATCAAAAATGTACAAAAATCTGTAAATTCACACAAGGCGGTCTTTGCAGCGTGACAAAACTTGCACGTTATTGTTTTTGTTGTCAGCGAATGAAATCAGACCCATGTACTGCAGCTTTTTCGCTTTCCTGAATGCCTAATTATCCTGTATGCAAGCGTCCTGTCTCGCGAAGACGGATGGCGCCGCAGAGATTCCCTCGCAGTCACTTCAACAGGTGACAAGTGCTGTGTCTTGGACAGCAAAACCCCCAGTGTTTTTCCTTGGTGAACTCGTGTCATTGGCAAAGGACAAAAGAGGAGGCCAAACATCTTATGTCGTTTCGCCAGAGGCGTGTGCAAAAAAAAAAATGTGTGTTGCACCTGCGAGCAAAGCTCACTTGGTCTCAGCAAGGTGCTCAGTCTGCGGGTGTGGAAACAAGAGCCCACAACTGGTGCCCGAGGTATTTTCGAAAATGTTTGATAAACAGTACTACATGGCCCAAAACATGGAAGGGGAGTCTGTTCCCACAATATCAGAAAATCAATAGTGACAATTTTGTTTGACCAGACCTTCCTGTCCCAAAAATTTGTGAAGTACTGTGGGGGTTCCCGTTCCAAAATTTTGGGAAGGCTATCTTCAGATTAACGTGAAGCACCTTGACAGGGTTCCCACTGCGGCTGACCAACAAAATTCCATGACTTTCCATGATTTTTCCAGGTTTTCAAAGTTATTTCCAGGTATTTTTTGGTCTTTTTTGTAAGCTTTGTGTACCCTTTTTCTGAAAACAAATATAGTAAAACAAGTAATTTTTTGCCAAAAAAAACTTTTGGCACAAATCTAAATTTTATCAAAGAAATCTACAAATTGATGTTTTAACTTACAGCATAGAATTTAATTAATAATTATATATATATTTTTGAATTGTTACTTGTTTTGGGAAGGCTTTGTCTTGAAATTATAGAACAAAATTTTGATTTTTCCCCCTTTTGTTGGTTATGAATTGGAAAATAACAAGTCAACCAGTTCTGATTAAAATATTTGACATTTTTTATCCTCAATACTCAGG
>JAAUXT010023205.1_pt1 | contig 26759 bp, 38 predicted proteins | sample 7278171 | NCBI WGS metagenome assembly JAAUXT01 (sample SAMN14350112, study PRJNA611818) | marine sediment metagenome | isolation source: surface marine sediment (1.8m) | place: French Polynesia: Moorea | collected 2018-08
AAGTGTACGCGGCAGGAAAGAAAGGATAAACTCACCTGTGCCACCTAACTGAAGTATCATTCGCCCCATTTCCTCGTACAGTTTGCTTGTGATAACATTGTTGTGATAGTCGGCCAGTTCCTTGTCCCACAGCGGTGGGTTTTTCTTCACAAAGTCGATCATGGCTAGGTATTGCTTGGGAGTGAGGTCCACGTACTCATCTTCCTCATCACCAGCCTGGACCTGTTTCGCTTTGCGGCCCGTGACACAAAATGTGTGTTTGAAAATGTGCATGAACAAACGAACGCGAGCGACCTTTCCTGTCAAAAGCCGAAACTGGAGTGAAATGTTGCGGCCAAAAACACGTGGTGAAAAATTGATACGTGTCAAAAATTGACACGTCCCTGTGTGGCCACCCGGAGCGTTAACGCGTGGTTGACGCGTGGTTGACGCGCGTCAATTATTGACGCGTTGCTCTGTGTGGCCGCCCCTTCACAGGTACGGAATTTTTGGAGGAAATGAGGAAAAAAACATGTGACGAAAAGCAAACTCAAAATGATTTCACTTTCCAGTGATTTGTCCCTCGGAGTGAGTGAAATCGTGTCTACCACAAGATGAGTTGTGAGGAGTGCATTGCACACAATTCTGGTCCTCGTACGAGTAAGTTCACTGGACATTCGTAAGTGGTTTCGACATGCGCAATTGACAGACCAGTGTCGGTGCAAACAAATCTGTTCCGCAAACCTGGATTGACAGCGAACGAAGTGACGTGAGGATACTTCTTTCTGAGTTGCTCGTGGAACATCCACAATGCTAACTTGCTTTGACCGTAGACCTGCAACGAGCGAGTTTGTTTGGACAGTTGGAATCGACCAGTTGGGAAGGTTGAAACTTGGACCGAATTTTCCCCACCTTGTAAATATCGTACTGGCTTCCATCGTTGTCGAATATGACATCATCAAAGTTGAAACTTTTGCTTTGGACAACCGCATCCGACGTGATGTGGATGACCCTGATGTCTCGTGTGTGGTCACTGAGGTTGTCCAGCAGACTGACGGTGAGAAGGAAGTGACCAAGGTAGTTGGTTGTGAAAGTGACGTCCAAACCCTCTGCTGTTGTTTGCTTTGGGCCCATGTAAGCTGCAACAATATTGGAACAAAAATCTGAAGGTATGGTCGTGTCCATCCATGGTTTGTTCGATTTTTTTTTTTTTTTTTTGCCCTGCTGGAAATACCGATTGAACCTTGACTCTTGACGCGTTTGGTGTGCAAGGGAGAAAACACAAACGAGTGTGCCTTGCCGGGAATTTTTCGCGCGTCCACCCCTGAGATGTAGCCTCCTCAGCTGTTAGACTGAGTTCAGAGCCCAAGTCCCAATTTTGCCCTTGAGGGGGGGGGGGTCTGGCCTGAAATTTTTCTAAGTCCCACACCTGAGGTTGAAAATACAAAAAGAAATTTGAGGTCCGATATACATCTCCCATGAAATTTCCTGATGGTAGTTGAGGTCACTGCCGCATGAAATTTTCCAAGTCAAACTTTTGCTCCAGAGCCAAGTGATTTCACACTGGGGGGTGTCTACTGATGGTCTTGAACCTCACACATGATACTTAATACTTGGTCCTTCAGGTGCCAAATGCAAACTGAGCACAGTGCTCTGGAGCCTCAGTGAAATTTTGTCTTTAGGGGGGGGGGGGTTGCCCCACCGGGTCACAGCGTTACGGACAGACACATACTGACAATAGTCGCTTTTCGCGCAACGAAAAATAAAGAGGTATCGAATCACCTGCATTGTTCACAAGAGCATGGGGTTGTCCGAAAGTCTTCAGGATTGTCGCCGCAGCGCTTTTGACAGACTCCAAGAGCGACAAGTCAACTTCCACAACAAACACATCCACATTCCCTGTTTTGTCCTGCAATAGAGTCTTCCACTTTGTGCATTCTCGGGCAAAGGTATCGTGGTAAATTTACGTATCAAGGGAAACTGCCAAAATGTGATTGTGGCACAAGAAAAGGAATCAAGAAACCTGTATCTCCAGAGCAACCTCAGAAGCCTTTTGTTTGTTTCTGCAAGCAAGAACCACTGTAGCGCCTTTGGAGGCAACCTGCATTCCCAGCGCTCTGCCGATTCCCGAGCTCCCCCCTGAAACACGAGAGAAAAACTGGTACGTACGTGCTTGACCATTGTTTTGGTAGAAAATTTGAAGGCAACGTGGGTCACTTACCCGTGATGACAACAACTTTGTTTTCCATAACTGAGGTTTGAGGAATTGTCAACTGCCTTCGCGCATCACCAGTTCTGGCAACGAACTGGAGATAACAGCGAACTGCATCTTCACCAATATTGATGGAAGCTGCTGATGCGATTCCTCCAGGAAGTAATGAAATTGCTTCAAAAGCTGAGCCACGCGCACAATGGTTGTGACCGCACGAAAGATCCACACAAAAGGTGCAATTTTCTCACCAAATGAGGGGTTTGTTCAGTTTCAAAAGACCAACTGCAAAGCAACTTATCCTTCAGTCGACAAGCGACAAAAACACGAGCAAAAAATTTGCGTTCCTGTTTGTTTTGTTGTTGTTTGTTTTGTTTTTTTTTTTGCGTTTCGTAAGAGGAACCTGTGCAAGCGTCCTCTTGGATGCAATGCCGCAGGACCGGGATGTTGGTGTGCCGTTTTTCAACAAGAAGAGGGAAGTCTAATCTTCTTTGTGCAGTTCTTTATTCAGCTGAACAATCTAAAACCAGTCATTCAGTGCAGGGCCAGTGCACGAGAGTGTGAACGAAGGAAAACGGGCCCAAGCAAGATTTGAGTTCACCCACTGGAAGTGTGACGCCGACACAGATGAAACACCAGTAATTTGAGTCCCAAAGTCATGCAGGCCATTTTCTTCAAAAGCGCTGTCGCATACAACCAGGTTCAACAACTGTGAGCTGGTTTCGTGGCACATATAAAGTCTGAAGAGCCACTCCTGGACCGGACGAGAGGTGCAAAGCGTACCCACACCCGCCCATTGGCAGAACCATGAACAGACATCCGAAAACCTTGACACATTTTCTACAGGGAGAGCAGATTGTACAGTTTGCTTCTTTTGAAATGTTTGCCGTGTGTGAGTGTGTGTGTGTGTGTGTCTGTGTGTGTGTGTGTGTGTGTAGAAAGTGGATCTTGAGTGACAAAAAGGATGACGTGAGGCCACACAACACGCCATGGTGCACAACGACCAAGAACTCAGAACAGTCGCATCACCATCAGTGTGTATGCATTTGTGTCTGTGCACAACTGCTGCAGAACGGTCGGGGGTCCAGCAGCAGCAGCAGATTATGTCCCAGGGCAGGACAGTAGCTACAATCAAACAACCACCCCCTGCCACCTGCGGACAGAGTATGACCTTTGCTGTCTGCACGCGTGGACTGGCGTAGTACCTGGCACTTTCCAGGTGTAGCCGTCTTGTTTGGTAAAGCACAACTCCTCTTGGAACAAACGTGATCGAGGACAAAAGAAGCATTGCAACGGAAAACACTGAAATTCTCACTTCGACCTTCGTCAAAGTTTGTCATACAGTTGTCTACGTTACTATAAAGTCTTTGAGTCGAGCCAGTAGGTGTTGAGCATTCCTTTTCCTTTGATGGAGATGTTCCCTCTGTGAATGATGTTGTAGCCGTGGTGTTTCATCAAGGCGGATGCAGCCTGCTCACTCATATGGATCTTCATAGCTGAAACACATGCGCGACACTTTCAGGTCAATCTTTGAGTCGTTTGCACCTTGCGACACTTTGAAGAATCTCCGGAAATGCTTTTCTCAATTGGCACTTTGCGTTTAGGCGGCTGATGTAACCAGTGCTCGATGTCTTGTCTATGCAACGCCCCATCAGCCCTCGGCTTCACCAACTCCAGTGCGAAAGTGCCGGTAAGTGTTAAGTTTTGACGAAACCACTGCACGGAAAGCGACGAACCGTCTCCATTCGATTCCATTCGGGAGGCGGTGTTGACGGTGTCGCCGAAGAGACAGTACCTCGGCATTGCGTTGCCGACGACACCCGCAGCGCAGGGGCCTTGAAGAGAAGACCGATGCACGGTGAACGTTGAACGTTCAAGAAAAAAACACAACTGAATCTCACGCCAAAAGGATGTTGTGTGTACCTGTGTGAAGCCCAATTCTAATTTCCAGTTTCCTGTCCGGGTTGTGAGGGATTGTGTATTTCGTGTCTACTGTCTCTCGGAGCTCAAGGGAACAGTTGGCGATTTCGCGCACCTGAAAATACGACATTTTACCCCGGGAGAAACCCTGAACACAAAAAACTGTGTGTGTGCCAAGACGGACTCCTTGCAGGAATTCTGCAGTGTGAATCCGACTGGAGCTTTTCTGGTTCAAACGAGCGGAGTCAGTTTTGGCGCAGACCTGTAGCTTGAACCCACTGATCTGGAAGATTTCAAGTCATTTGAATTGCGTGTTATACGAGCAAATCGAATTCCTACACCCACGCAGGAGGAATTGCGGTACATACATGCTGGTGTCCATTCGGTTCTGGGAGGCCACTGACAATCATGTATGCATCTCCAATCGTCTCAACCTGACACGAATGCAAGAAAGGAAAATGCAAGTTACAGGCAGATTGTTGCTGTGCAAAACACACAAACAAAACAAAAGTTTTTGGCGCAGGTGCTTCTGCAGTGAGCGTGCGGTCAATTTTGATGTACTCGCACCTACTCTTGGTCTGTTCTCTGGAGAAAGGCAAGTCAAAAACCCGGTATACTGTTTGGCCCCTCCCCCGAACGTTCCCAGGGAGCCTTTTCACTTTCCACAGTGCCAAACAACGGTCAGAAACTCTAAAGTATTGTGTTCTTGTCAGATCTATTTTTCTCAGTTTACCTTGTACACGTCGTGACGAGTGATGACATCGTCAAACAAGGTGTAAAGACTGTTCAGCAAGGCGACAATTTGCATTGGGGTACTCTTGGCAGCTATTTCCGTGAACGACACAATATCTGAGAAGTAGATGGTCACTTCATTGTACCACTCCGCAGAAATTATCTGTCCGTTTTTCAGCTTTTCTGCAACTGATCTGAAGGAAGAAAAAACTTCAAAGTTGCTGAAAGGTACCCCTCTTCTGTGGCACAAGTGCATTGTTTTTGACAATCCCAACAACAAGAGCAAGAAATTTCGTTCCGTGGTGTGCAAACATTTTGGACCAACGCTTGTTTTCCCGTTGGGAATTGTCCCCCTCCCCCAGACCGGAAGATGTCAGATTTACCTCGGCAGCATCCTGTACAGCAGGGTGTCTGTCTTGCGTTTCTCTGCCTCGAGCTGCCAAGTTCTCTCGGCGACGATCTCCTCCAGATTGTTGGCGTATTTCTCGAGCTTCTCCACCATGTGGTCGATGATGTTGTGTGACCTCGAATGCGAAGTACGCAACTGGTCACAAGATGAAGTTTCAAAGAATGAACGCCTTCAAAATGAGTCTGTAGCGAATCCAGGTACGGGTTGAGGGAGGACACAGGTCTCGCTTTCGGCCGTACTCGAAAACCACAGGGACTCCAAATTTGGGAAGTAATTGTACTTTGGGGGGGATCAAGGGGCCACGCATAATTTCTTCAAAATGGTCACACGTAAACTCTAAAAAAAAAAGAAAGGAAAAAGAAAACGACTACGTGGCGTTTACGAGCCCGTCCCCGGGATTCGCCAGAAACAAAAAGAAAATGGGGAGCGTTACCTGTACTTTGTAATCACATTCATAGTTTTGATTATTTTTTTCATTGTTGGTCGTTTGTCCGGAACTTCATGAAGCGTGTTGTGTATCAGTTTCATGAATTCCTGTGACGAATTCCTCGACACTTCCTCAGCCTCTTTTTCTGTCGAGTGGTCAATGACGAGTTTGGGTCTCAGCGGTGGGTTTTCTTTGCCTGACTTGATTTTGGTGACAATCTCTGTTGGAAACAAATGTCACTGGAGTGGAAAATGTGCTGTCCTGCTGTTGCTGAAATTGGTCAGTGAGTTAGTTCAACTGAATAATCAAGTGGGTAATTAGTCTTTTGAAGGGAAGAAGGAAGAAATACCTCTGGGAGTCAAATGAGTGAGTTCGTAATACGGTGCATGCCTGGTATTCATTTCTGCACAAATTACTCCAAAGCTGTAGACGTCTCCCTTCTGTGTGCCTCTTGTCAGTTGACTGTAGATCAGTTCAGGAGCAGTCCAGAACAAATCTGTCAACACACTCAGGTTTCGGCATTCAGGTTTTTGACGCGTGGTTTTCGCGCTGTTTGAGGACTGACACTGCAGAACAACTTGTGAAACGGAGTTTGATGAAAGGGAGTGTCCGACGATCAAAAGCACGTACACATGTTGACATCTTGGAAAATTCATATTTCAATCAGAACTTAAAAAACAAATGTCACCTCTGAACATTTTGTCGTCAGTGACAGTGAGATCAGCCACAGATAAGCCATTGTGCTGATCGGTGATGAGAGAGTGGAGCCCATAGTCTGCAATTTTACAGGTCCAACGACTGTCCACCAGAACATTGCTGCTCTTCAGCCTACCATGCGAACGGAGCCAAGTACTGTGCAGGTAGTTCATTCCCTGCAAGAGACAGTCCCAGCTGGCTGGAAGGCTGTTCGAAAGACTGGTGACTTTGTGGCTTGTGCGGAACACTCACTTTGCAGATGTCCATGACAATTGAGAAACGGAAGTTGAAGTCCAATTTGATGTCTTCGTCATAGATCACATCCTGATGAAAAGAGACGCCGATTCGAATTTTGTTCGTGTGGCTTTCTGACGGACCCAGCACAAGCACTGTTTGATCTCTGTGCTCAGAGCTTCACTCACCTGCAAGCTTCCTTTTTCGCAGTAGTCCCAGACCAGGAGGTTGTGTGGACTCTCCAAACAAGCTCCGACAAACACGTTCATGTTGGCGTGTGTTAAATTTCTCATCTGTCAAAAAATACAGAAGTCCTCGAGGATAGTTGTGAACGCCACACCACTGGTCAGGCGGAACGCACAGATTGTTCTTGTTGGACAAGTCTCACGATCAGACAGATCATATTTTTTCAGTGAGTGGATTAAGGGCTGAAGTGATGTTGTGGATACTGCAAGAAGATCCAATGCAGCAGTAAGACAGCATGGATGTATCAGACAGACTGAACAGACCAGACGGACTCGATGCTGTTGATACTCGCAGGTCGAAGTTGGCAGACCAGTGGACCAGCCTGTCCTCCCGATCTGAGCACGTTTGTCCCAAGTTGGGCGGGGGAACACGCAAAAAGCGCAGCGGCAACACGAGACCCAGTGACGACAACGGTGACGACCAAGCCTCGATCAACAAACATTTTGACCAACCTTGGCCAGTTCCTCCTCGAGACTCGGCGTCAGCTTCACAACGTCGTGACAACAGCGTCTGATGGCCACACGAAGCCCTTTGTAACGTGCCGTTTCACAAAATATCTGCATCATTCCGCCTCTGATGGAAGATTTTCCTGTTTTCTGCGACGAATCTGCAGTTCCCCTTGTGTGGACACTCGCCTGGACAGAGAAACAGTGTTTGTCACCAGTTTTCGCTGAGGTGAGGGCCTGTAACATCAATATCACCCGACCCTGGCACCATCACCCCTCCCCCACCACCCCACCCACCAAGTGTCACAAGCCTGGGTCGCATGACACAAGAAAATTTTGCCTGGTTGGGCGGGGGGGGGGGTCACGTGACAAAAGAAATATTGCCATCGGGTGACAGCCAAATTTTCTGGTTGCTAGTCCCCCCCAACACACACGGTAGCATGACATTCAAATATTTGCCGGGATCACCAGCAATTGAAAATTTTGATGTCAGGTGACTCCAAATGTTTTGATTGCTGGTGACTTGTGCGCGACGCCATCGTGTGAGATGCGCACTCCGCCGAGTGTTCCATGCTGTCGGCGTGCATACCAGCTGGACTGTGGACAGAGTCTCTGGGCAGTTGTTTTCTCGTCCAAACTCGTGAGCTGGCGGGTTTTGTATGAAGTGCGTTCAGTTTCTGGACTGGATTCTTGTTCTCTGATTGAGTGTGACAAGAAGTGTAATCGGCAGTGTGGTTTGGGGGTGTCGAGAAAGAAAGGAAACGCCTGTGCAACATGTATCTGTGACGGTGCTTCTCACCAGACTGTGCCCTGAACTGAATACGATGGTTGCGTAATCTATTTTCCACAGCAATCTTCTCAGTGCCTTTTCCTTTTGGCGTTTCCTGACACAAAGACAGATCTACAGGTGAATTTCATCGGTATCCACCCAAAAGTCCTTCCTACATTGAAACACCTCTGAGCAGCGACATTACGAGTGTTTGAATTGTAATTTGGCAAATGTCGTCAATATTTACCTCCAAAAAACATATCCACCGCCCAAAAGTACAAGCACCAGCAATGTTGGCATCAGAATTGGAAGGACCATTTGCACATGTTCATCCGGTCCTGCAACAGAGAAGCAGGCGAAAAATATAGACTGACAACGAGAAGAAAAGCTCGAGTGAACATCGTACGTGGCCCTGGCGCAAGTTTCACCCAACCCTGCGAGGCAACAAAGCAACGCTAAATTGTGGTTTGGGCTCTGACCTCTGTCGCATTGACCGAAGGCGCAAGGAAAATGGTCGCTTGGTTTGTGTTCCATTCCAACTTTGTTTTTTGCGAATCTTGGAAGGACACCGTAATCTGCGAAGGAGTAGTAGGCCTGTATGAAAAAACACAAGACTTTGACGTGGAAAGCTGAGAAAACCTTTCGCACACCTCGGACACTTGAGGTACACAGCACAGAACACAGCTCATCAATGTCTGGCTTCGTCTCTCGACAACAGATTACTCGACTGCTAAGAATCAGCGGGTGGCTTTAATCACACTTGCGCAGGTAGACCGGGTTCAGTGAGGCCTCCTGCTCGTCGAGGGTCGGGGTGTGGGTACGATCTCGGTTTTATCCAGCTTCTGACCCTCCCAGGCTCAAACTGAGGGAAATTTGTGTTTGTCACATTTTCTCTAATTGGAAGTCGGGCCCCCAAGTGGTATACGCAATTCCCTGACCAGATCCTGGATCCCCCTCCCTGCTTTCTGTCTAAATTCCGTGGGGATGACCCCTGGCGAACTCCCTCACCCCCGAAAAGACAGAAGCAGAGCGAAATTTGTGACAGGAAAGTTATCTTTTCCACAGAAATATCTCTGTACGTCACCGCCCTCAGGATTGAAATTTCAATCAACTGGCCGAAATCTCTCTCTCTCTCTCTCTCTCTCTCTCTCTCTCTCTCTCTCTCTCTCTCTGTCTCTCTCTGTCTCTCTCTCTGTCTCTCTCTGTCTCTCTCTCACACACACACACACACACACACACACACACAAACCCGCTCAGCTTTCCTCGAGTGCGTGTCGTGCACTGAGGCGTTTTCTTGTTTGTTTCAGATGTTGTGGTGAAATCCGCGAACCCTGTCTGCGACAGGAACCTGCGTCCGCCGTGTACTTTGTGGGGCAACAAGCGGCATGGTTGAGAATCTACCTGCCTTTCCTGCTGTCTTCCGGATCTGCTGGACAGAGAGATTGGTTGATGGGCCACTTACCAGATCAAAGGACTCGTTCTGCTTTGTCCAATTAGCGCTGCTGATGTAAGATAATGTTCCATCAGCGTTTAGATCCAGCAACCAGTAATCTGGGATTCTGTCGCAGTTTTCATTCATAACAACTTGTCCAGATTTTCCTGACAGGTAAATCACATGAAAAAGAAAGTCTTGGTTGCAGTCATAGTCCGCGAATCTGACGATGGGACAACAGGGTTTTGGTTGAGAGGGCCGGCCACAGTGACCCAGGCAAAACTAGTTTTCACATGTTGCTGCATTGGCCTGCGTTCACATTGCCAAAAGTTCTTGTTTTGAACAGAGTGAGGGTCTGCAGGTCTGCAAATGTGTGTGTGGTGTGTACGAGTACGTGCTTTATACCAAGAAAAAAGTGATGCGATACCTCGAAACGATTGAAATTTTGTGTTTTGAAAAATAACGTTTCCTGCAAAGATGTCCTGTCCTGCTTCCAAGGTTTGGTTCAGAACCAAAGCATAAAGATAAAAGGCGTCGTACAAGAAAGACGAAAAGACCACGTCAATCTGCAAATGTGAGTACATTGTAACAAGAGGAAAGTCAAATCTTTAAGTTTGTGTGAAACACTTGTTGATTTTTGTGAACATCAAAGTGAAGTTGGGAAGAAGGCCACGTAAATCTGATGAATAGAATTCAGTGTTCGCTTGAAATTTCGGAGAGTGCGATTCAAGAAAGTGTGGTCAGAAAAGAAACGACTCACTTCTGTTGGAATCGGAAAGCCGTCTCCAGACCAGGGCAGATGTTGCACTGCCTCTGCCACCTGCTGCTTGTAAACCTCAAAGTCATTCGATTTCGTCAGGGAACTGTATCGTGTGTTCGCCTTCGCGATCTATTGAAAATGACAGAACGTCTGAAACTGAAAATGTTTTGCACCGAATGAATTTTGAATTTCATCTGCACCTGTTAACTGCAATAAAGTTTTCGGAAATAGAAAACCAAGAAAGTGCTTGAGTACGGAACCAACTGACCCAAAATACGGTTTCCATGGCGTCGCGTGCGTCGTCGTCCCAAGCGTCGCCGCGCCACCAGGTGGCGTTTCCCTGCATCCAGCGGTCGTCCGTCGAGCTGTCCACTTGGATGAAGGCGAAGTCGCCGCGCGTCATGCCAAGACTGTGCGCCACCAACATGTAGCTCCGGAGCTCACCCGGTGGCACGACCAGTACGAACACTGGAAAGGACCTCACACGCTCGAATGTTTGTGGCAGATTTCTGTTCTGGGTCACTGTGCGGAGCAAACGTCGACGAGAAAGGAGACTACGAGGCGTGCTTTTTATATGACCGATCCACTCAAAATTTTCACCGACACTTAAATATTTCATCACTCATCCCCTTGCATTCTCAATACACAACACATGATCAAACAATATGCAAAAGATTGTTCAAAATAAGAAGCAAAACTACAAAACAAGAGCTTCAAAGATTGCCTTCAAGTGTAGTATCACAGTTTTTATTGAGAAAAGATGTCAAGGAAGCCTGATGTGACCGGTGAAGGTTGTGTGTTGAACCACACGCGAGATATTGATGGGCAACGGGAACATAAAAAGCAGCCTCGTACAACGGCAGTGCTGTTACCTTTGTACTTTCTCTTCTGATACCGAAACCACATTCGAATGTTCTCTGCGGGGCTCTCAACAGCAAACAGGGTTCCTCGACCACCGTTACTGACTTTGATGTTGGCTGCTTGAAAGTCATCCATCAAGGAATGTTTCATCGAAATCCCAAATGTAGTGTCGACCATCGCCATAGCGCAGTAGGTCCAGTTGAACAGTCTCATTGTGTCGATCACAAGCTTGCCTGAAAAACAAAATCGTCAGAGCGGTCCGATTGGAAAATGGTGACATTTTGACTGCGAACAAGGTTTCTTTGCCGACCTTGATGGTCACCTGTTTTGTCTGACGATGCGTAGGTTCTAATGAGTGTCGTGTACCAGGATTTGTCGCTCATCTTGGCGTCCATGGAGTACCAACCAAAGACAGGCAAATTCCATACAGACGCCAACTTGGCCACGTCTTCCATTGCTAAAAGTTTGCAATGAAAAAAACTTGAATGAACTGTTACCTTTGTTTTCTTCAAACCATTTCGGGTTTTCAATCCGTTGCACGACGAGCCCCTTTTGTCAGGGAAAGAGCGTTGAAAGTCAATGAAGAGAAAGCCTGTGTTCGAAACATAATCACCGATACTGCACGCTGGACCAACGAAGACGTCCACCTGACTGTCGTGGTACAGTTTGGCTGCCATGGCTCCAGCAATTTTGTTGTTACACTTGTACCACGTCACGCTGAATTTGAACAAAACGAACTTTTCGAGATGAACTGTAAGACCAGTGATTGGCTGAACTTTCTTGTGTCAATGCGCAGACATTTCTGCTTTACGAGGGATAGAACTATTTTCAGTTGATGTGCGTACTGTCACTTGCAATTTCTTACTTGAGCACAACAGATGGTAGAATTCCCTCTCTTTCAATGTCTTGGATTGCAAGAGCGACAGCGCCGAGGGAGCTGTTCGCCACGATTCCTGAATCGGACACAACGGGCGCAAACCAAGCCACCTGTGACAACAACGAGGAACGACCCGTCCATCGAAAAAGAAGCGCAAACAGCAACAAAAACGTATACTATAGAGTTAATTTGAGCACAAAAATCCACAAAGTATAATTTGTTCTGATGGAACAAGCAGCGAGTTTCTCCTCCAGAACTCTATGACCTCAGACCCTGCAGTGATAGGGGCAACATGTGTGCGCGTCCGCTCTGCTGTCATCCCACTTTGCTCCGAGAACTTTTTCTTCGGTTTCGAGTCAACTCACCTTTATGTTGTGAACAAATTCCGCTGATGATCCAGACAGCGACAAACATATCAGAAGAATGTTCAGCTCAGAAAGGACCAACATCACAAGACTTTTCTTTGAGACACGAAAGGAAAACAAGCAGTGCACTTGCAAAGAATATGAGAGAACATCCACGTATTCAGGGAAAATTTCTTGTAAAATCCATGCACAAGTTGAACGAATGACGGGAGGAAAGGAGCCGCAACTCCGTGCGGTGGTCAGGCTGGAGCTGCATGCAAGACAGGACGCTTTCGCTCAGTTCAACACAAACTTCTCACTCAGCCGCTTTCGGCTTGTTTTCTGTTTCGCTGCACTTCTCTTTCCCCTTTATTCCAGGGCAAGTTCCGGAATACATTGTGGAAAGGGGTGCAGGCCGTGTCTCATCTGGTTGATGGAGTGGAAGGGAGGGGTGGGACCTCTTGGCTTCGAAAGTTGTTCCTTGACAAGAAACAGGTTGCTCCAATTTTTAATTGAATAAAGCTAAATAAAACGACCCGGACAAGACATCCGCTGTGAGTCAGGTTTTTCGTACAAATTTTGGGTTCAATTATCCATTTGACCTGTTTCACGCCCAAAGAAGGCCTGAGGTCTCAAAAGAATGAATACGCGCGAAACGTGCACATAAAAGGGCAGGGCATAACTTCTGAAGTGCAAGATAAAGAGACAGGCCTCTGACTAGGTGTGGTCAGTTGAGGCCATCCGCACCTTTCAGATGAAAACACTGCGTGCTTCATTTTGGCGGGAGTGTTGAGCTACTGTGCTGACACCTGGGGCGGTACTGCGTCAAAACCATCGCGGGTACCCGGATGTGCCTCCATCTTGGTTCAAAACTGCCTGGAGTTTGAAATGTGAGCGGAAGAATTTCCTGGTTGCACTGCATGTTTGACACATTGTGCTGTGGAGAAGCCATTGGGGCGATAGAATATTGCATCCCGCGATAGGTGAGTTTGTTCAACTTTCAGGGTATCATGTAGTTTGGCCTGCCAACTTGGTTGTGTTGTGTTCTCTGCAACCCTGCGGCTTGACGAGCCCTTCCCACTTGTTGAGACCGAAAAACTTGTTCCTCGTCGATCTGTCTGGAGCAGAGTGAGCTCAATTGCATTGTCAGGCCATCAGCAGGCAGTCAAAATGAGTTGAGAAGTCTGTGCCATCAGAAAGCAAATGTTCCGTTCAAATCCATCCAGAATGCAAGAACAGACCTACTTTCTGTGACACATTGCTTCTTCTTGCAGGGTTGTGTGTTCACGATGTTCGGCTTCATGAAAAAGTCGGACAAGGAGAAAGAGGAGAAGGAGAGGAAGAAACGGGAAAAGAGGGAAAAGAAGGAGTTGAAGAAGGTTGCCAAAGAACGACCTCTCACTCAGGATGAGTTGCACAGGTTGGAAGAAGCCAAGAGGGGTTTGTTCCGCAGGCCGAGTGACAACGCGGGCGCCGTGGCTTACAGGGACCCATCGCACTTGGGCGATGGAATTCACGACCCTCCCGGTGGAAGTGACAGCAGCGAGAGCAGCAACATCAGCACTCCGAGAGACGACCGCCACGAAACTCGCAACCAACATGTGGGAGGCAGACACCCGGAACTGACCAAACCGCACAAGCCTGCGAGGGGACAGCTGAGATCCTCTGGAAGGGGTATTCTGAAAGGGAAGTCCAGTTATGGACCTGATATCCCCAATCAGGGTGTTTCTGGAAATGTGGATGATACTGAGGTTCTGGAAGGCAACACTTTGCTGAACGAGATGATGTCGGGCCGGCTGCCCACACCCCCTGACGCTGCAGAAGGCAAGGTCGTCAAGGATCAGCCTGTGGGGCGACACAGCTCAGACCGCAGAACTCCCCCCAAACCAGCGCCGAAGCCGGCGGTGCGTCCGACCAGTGGACCACCTCCTCTGCCGACCTCAGCACCCCCGTTATCCCAACCTGGTGTGGCAGTGATGTCCCCAGATCATCTGTTGAGTCCTTCTGAAAAGACTTTCGGAGGCATGGAGTTGCAGCTGCCGAATGTAGCTCCTCCAAGGGCAGTGAAACCCAGGGAGATTGTACTACGACGGCAGCCAGCTGGAGACTTTGGTTTCACTTTGCGACGTGGTACTATTCTGGAAAGAAGTGGCAATGACAATGCTGAACGTAAGAGAGTTGTCATTTTCGCCGAACCTGGCCCAAAAAATCTGCACACTGGACTGTTGCCAGGTGACAGATTGATCGAGGTCAATGGTGAAAACGTGGAGAATTCGACAAGGGAAGAAATCATTGAACTCATCAAAAAATCTGGACAAGAAGTGGTGCTCAAAGTGCAGCCAATTCCAGAGTTGAGTGAGCTGAGCATGAGGTCCGGTACCGAGGGCGAGGAGCTGCCAATTCAGGAGCAGAACGTGAAAACCGCGACACTGCAACGTACGGGAAGCATGAGATACAAGAAACGACAGGTAATTCTTCCACTGCCTCTGGTGTATCCAGCGCAGTTTGAACCCATTGTCCACAGGGAAGGCTTACGTGAACAAAATCCGGAAAGCAATCTGTTCGTTTTGAAATTTCAGGCATTCGGTTCCAAACGTAAAACCTTGCTTTTCGACTTGGTGTGGTCTGTGCAGATCTACTGCATGTGACTGGCTCTGAAATACTGCCTGGATGACTCACTTCACCCTGGAAAACGGCCAAAGAGTTTCTGCTCGCAACAAAATGTGGCGGTTGAAAGATACCTACAGATGTTATGCAACAGAAAATACGCAGTGCAGAAAAACAGCCTGAACATCTGTGACCTGAAAGTCTAAAATGAGGTGACCAAAGTGCAGGATTCAGCTTCCCTTCGAACAGAGTACGCCTCGTAACATTTTGCATTTGAGCGCTGTCGGATGAGTGGCACAGAAGTCATACTTGAGATAAGATAAGCGGATATATTTGGTCTGGACATTTTTGTGGCTTTTTGCCTGTTTCCGTTTCGATGGAAATTGTCAATGCAAAAGAGGAATCTTTTCACCCCACCCAGAGAAAGTCACTCCTGCATGCATGAGTCTTGCACATTGATCAGCGTGAATTTTCGGCCATCTGTGGACCAATACGAGTTTACATCACTGCTGTGGACTGAACACTCCTTCGCAACATCCCAGACGATGGGGAATTGTTTCCAATCCTTGACCTGACGTTTCTTTCTGACAACCCCTAACCTCTCCAACCTCTAGACTCCCCCCCCCCCACTCAAAAACAAACAAACAAAACAAACAAACCATCTGGTCAATTTGTATTTTTAAAAACTACATTTCTTGCCTTGAACTACGTTTGGAAGAGTACAATTGACAATTGAGTACAACTGAGCGTGTTGTGCGATGATCGGAATGAAAATACGCCCGGAAACATCTTGACAGTTGCCTTTCTGTATTTAGCTCAGCGTGACACAATTGGAATGCAACTCACAAGAAAGTTCAAAAACAAATGCAAAGCACAGAGAAAAATTGGAGGCATGTTTGGTTTGAAGAGTGGCGTGTGTGGGCAGAATTGTTTTTGCAAGAACCTTGCTTTGTCCGTTGACCTTTTGTTGTGAAACAGACTGAATATGCTGCACAATGGTAAGTGTCTTGTCAATCGGTATTGCAGCTGTGATGCAAACGGGTTCCAGACTGACGTGGCTCTTAGGCAATGGGTGTGATTAGGACAGACGCACGAGAAAAAGAAATGGTACCGGTTTGATTTTTGCCCCATTGTATGGGTGGGGTTACAACTGAGATCGAATTCATGAGATGCTGTTCGGGTATGAACAGTGGAACCCGCGGTTGAGTGATTGTTGCACACTCGTACGAGTTGTGCTGTGGTTACAGGTATTGTTGAAAAGCTACTCCTTTGCAGGTATTGTGTGCGAGTACCGGCATTCGAATTGGTCTTGTTTCTTTGGTTTTGATGTCGTCACACAGCTTCAAGTGACAGTTGACCCCGGTGGACAATTCTGGCCAGATATTTGGGGTTCACATTGCTCGTACGCATGTCTGTCGATGAAAGTTCAACACAGATGAACCGCCAAGCCCCAATCCTTGTTCAAATGGGAGATGTGCGAGTTGGTCTGACTGAGGTCCACGGACAGCGCGTGCGAAAAAACAGAACACAATTGGGCTTGCAGCGAAAGCCATGGGTCTTCAGCACGTTGTGTTCGGTACATTTTACACATTTGTGCTTTCAGCGTGTGTTCCTGTTGACATGACAAAGTACACTGTACAGGACGTTGTTAGATCAACACATGTGACGAGGTCAGCCATTCCATTCAAGTACAGCAGGTGAAACGGCCTGACAGCTATGTAACTGGTCAACATTTGACCGCGAAGGTTGCTGATCTCTGAGGACCCTGTCTTCAGACACTGGTGGATCAAGCAAAAGTCAAGAACATGCGAGTTCGGGCAGTTATCTCGCCATTCTCTCGCACTTGAACAATTTACGAGTTTGTTCTTCGAGTGTTTTCTGGCTTGTTTTTTTTTTCGCAGCCACGAAAATATTGGTTTCTTCCGTGCTCGTACTCGTCGAGCAATGTGGATCTGTTGGTGCGATGTCGCGCGAAAAGTGATTTGGTTCATCAGTGGTGTAGACGAAATGATGGAAATGTCACCAAAATTTAAGTGTCGCTTTTTGGTCGTGAAAGCACAATATCTCTCTTCTTCGCCTTGCCTTCGGCGGATTCTTGGCTGAGGTTCACTCAAACACCTGCAGACAAATTGTGGACCCTCGCTTGGTTTGATTGAAACACAAAGATTCCTTTTTGCACGCCAGTGGTACAACTTTAGTCACAGCAAGAGCTGTTACAAAGTGTTGAAAATGTGTCCGGCGGAAGACTGGCTTCCACTGCTCGTGTTTTGCTGAGATGTCACTCTTTCCGAGAAGGTACATCAGACACCCGTTACCCAGCCCCAACCCAGAATGGGACAAGAAAGTGTGGAAGAAGACTACAATCTGTACTGGTTCGACAAAAAACCTTGGACTCACCAAGGTTGTCAGCACGGCTGTGTGTCAACACTGGAGGTGTTCTTGTTACATTTGCGTGTCATCCTTTGCTCGTATAAGTTTGGTTCATATGTACATGTACGAGTCAATGATTGTCAAACTCCAGTTGCTGAGCTGTTTGTTCTGACTTTTAGAACAATGTCCTCTTTTGACGACGAGTTGAAATGTTTGTGTGGGAAGAGACGGAAAGTTTGTGCCAGGAACGAGCTGTTGTGCGTGCAGACAACTGTCTTGCAAGCGACACAGACGAACATTCGGAGGACCACCTGCAAGCATTTTACGACATGGGAGTGACACGTGACGTGCCTTGCTGCTGTTCAATGCTTGTGGTGGAGACACCGTCAGTGTTAAAATTCACACGCTTCGTTTGTTCCTTGATTGTTTTCACATGATGCCTGTTCCATAAGCGCTTTCATTTCACCGTTGTGTTTGTGATTGTCGTGGTGTTGTATTTGGTCTTGTACCAGACCATGGTCTCAGTCTTGGTTCTTCATCACAAGCATCTCGCGGGGTTGTTTTTTTTTGAAGGCGAAGACGGAGGACCAGGTCGCGTCAGAGAAGGCGTGGCTGTCGACCGAGAAGATCTGGCTCATCCACAAGGCTGGCTTCACGAGCGCGCACCTGCTGCAGCCGACCGGCACCGTCGCCGACTCGCTGCCCGAGGGGAAGGTGAAGGTGAAGCTCGAGTACAACGCGCAGGTGATGGAGGTGGACGAGGAGGACGTCGAGAAGGTGAGTGACATCGTGATGCGAAGAAGTCATCGATGGTGACATGTACTGAATTTCTATTGGTGTCCTGGCAAATTTGAAGCAAACCCCACAACAAAAAGGGAACACTCGCAAGCGGCTCGTGTGAGAGTTTGAGCACAACTTTGCTTCTCTTCACCAGGCGAACCCTCCTCAGTTTGACCGGATCGAGGACGTGGCGTCGCTGCGCTTCCTCAACGAGTCGTCGGTGCTGCACACGCTGCGCCAGCGCTACGGCTCCAACCTGATCCACTCGTACGCCGGGCCTCAGCTGGTCGTTGTCAACCCGATGCACCAGCTCTCCATCTACTCGGACAAGGTGCGTCGAGTCGAGCGAACGAAAACGGGCCTTTGCACACCCTACCTTTTGTGCGCCCTCGCTATTTGGCATCTGAACCTGAAATTGTGCGTTTTGTTCCATTTCAGGTGATTCAGATGTTCCGTGGCTGCCGTCCGGAGGACATGCCTCCGCACGTGTACGCGACGGCGCAGATCGCCTATCGCAACATGCTGGCGACTCGCCTCGACCAGTCCATCGTCATGATGGGGCGCTCCGGCAGCGGCAAGACGAGCAACGCGCGCCACATGCTTCACTACCTCACCGTCGCCGCCGGAACCGTCGGCCACACACTCTCAGGTGCCGTCAACTGCAAGAGAATGAACTCTTCTGTTGCTCTGAAGCCTTCAGTGTTCGCAGGCCGAGATTGAACTTTGAAAATTAATTTTGTTTTGCAGCGGACAAGCTGAATTCAGTTTTTACTCTACTGGACGCCTTTGGGAACAGTCGAACGATCATGAACACAAGTGCCACAAAATTCTCCAGTCTGTTTTCACTTGATTTTGACCATGCTGGACAAATTGCTGCTGCCAATGTACAGGTACCGGAAATTTTGTGCGTGCACAGAGCATCAGTTCAAACAATGGCTGATGAATGGCTTTGTTTTCTGCACTAAAGTAGGGATTTTATGACCTTGGGTAATCCCAATTTCCTTTGCACTGCGTTGTACGCGCGGCTCCCATCAGTGAAAACAAATGTCGTCTTGGTGCAGATATGGCGTGGAATTGTAGGAAAAGACAATTCCTGCACCCCGAAATATGTGCCCTTGGTGTCACTTGTCAAAAGCGCTGTGTTTCCCACTCGCCCAGCTGGTAAAGTGTGACACTCAAGTTTTTTTGTGCTCTGGGCTGAAAATGGTGTCTGTGTTTGCTGACAGGAGAGTTGGCAAAATTTTTCATTTTGTGCCGAATCCATGCAGGTGCTAATGCTGGACCGTCTTCGTATCGTAAAACGTCCGGAGGGAGAACCTACATTCCACGTCTTTTATCAGATGCTTGCAGGGCTTGAAGCCCAGTTGAGGTCAGCTCATTGTGCTCATCACTGTATCAGTGAGACTTTGTGTGTGTGTGTGTGTGTTCGTGTGTGTGTGTTCGTGTGTGTGTATGTGTATGTGCCTGAAGCTTCACGCTCACTGTCTGGTTTCCAGAAATGAGCTACAGTTGCAGAACTTGAGCGAGCCCAACATCTTCATGACCCCATTGCAAAGGGTGAGTGAGTGCACTTCCGTCTCACATCAGGGTTTTCACTCGAGTCAATGTCATTGGTCATTTTGAGATGTTCATCTCCGTTATTTCACTGCAGGCTGAAGATCGTCAAAGAGCTACTTCAGCGTGGGGCAAGATAATGCACTCGTTCAACTCACTCGGCTTTTCCGACTCGGAGGTGAAGGCAATTTGCTCGGTTCTCGCTGCGATCTACCACCTCGGTGTCGCGTGTGTCGTCAAAGGTGCGTGCTCTGACGTTTTTCCGCGTTTCTGCACTCAAATAGTTTTGATTGTTCAGCCAAAGTGTCAGTTCAGCTCATCTTTTGACTTGTCGCTGAAAAAGCATTGAGTAACAGCACAGGCGATTTCGTTTCAGGTGCCAACAACAAACACCAGTTTGGGCGTCCAGCGGCTGCGCAGAAAGCCGCGTCTATCCTGGGCACGTCTGTCGAGGAGCTCAGCCGCACGCTGTTCGCACCCGCGCCGCAAATATCACGCGGCTCCGCGAGGTGAATAGGGAGGATGGTGGTCGAACGTTAGAACATGTGCTTTGATCGACGTCAGGTGTTTGTGGTTCACACTTTGTTTACCTACGTCGCAGGTCTCCGGGAGACAAGTCTTCAGGAGCAGAGCCGTCGAACGGAATGGAGGCGCTGGAGGGGTTCGTTATCGGCCTGTACTCAGAGCTGTTCAATGCTGTCATCTCCCTCATCAACAGGTACGAATTGCTGTGAATTTGTCACGTACGTCAGCAATTGGTGGGAACAGTGAGGTGCTCAAAAATGGAAAAGTGCTACACTCCTTGTTCTTCATTGCAGGGAGATATCTTCCAATCACCGCGCGCTGTCCTCACTGCACATCTGCGACTCACCAGGCTTCCAGAACCCGGCCACGTGCAGCCGCACGTCGGGCGCCAGCTTCGAGGATCTGTGCCACAACTACGCGCAGGAGCGCCTCCAGCTGCTGTTCCACGAAACCGTCTTCACCACCCAGCAGGATCTGTACTCACAGGTGAGCTCTCGGTCGGGCTTCCTTCAGTTTGTGCTTCTTTGTTGGACTGCTATCTTTGTTGTTCCTACATTGTTCTTGAGATCACAAGGAAAGGCGTTCATTGATTGCTCGTGCATTCGTTGCAGGAAAACATCCAGTGTGACTTTGAAATGGTGACGTCCAGTCCTCAACCGATCGTTTCTCTGATAGACAAACCACCTCAACAGGGAATTGTGAGCAAGTTTTCTTTGTCAGCATCACAGCGATGTTTGAACGTTTCTGAGCGACTGGCATGCTTAGTTGGATGTCAGTCGCTCACCAGTGATGTTCACTGCTCAGGTGCGCACGAGTCAAGACGTCCGCGACGCGGACCAGCGCGGGCTGCTCTGGCTGCTCGACGAGGAGGCCATCTTCCCCGGCGCCACCGACGACTCGTTCATCGACCGCGTCATGATGCACCACGGACACGGCTCCGAGCGACGTGAGTGTTCCGCTCACCAGTTGTGACAAACGTGGCGCGGGGGGGGGGGGGCGGTCTTGCTTCGTGTCTTCATGTTGACACCGGTTCGTTGTGTTCTGGGAATGCGAATTTATTCTCGCTCACAAGAGGTGTTTCTGATTTATAGTGTCGACCATAGACGATGATACAGACTCAGGTAATGAGGAAGGACGTTGAGAAATGAAATTGAAATCTTGTGCTTGTGGTTTGAAACTACAACAAACTAATCACTGCACTTCTGGAAAGCTGGAAAAATAATGCCAAATTTGCATGCCTTTTCGTGTACATCGTTTTTCACGTTGGTTGGGGCCACAACAAATTGGGGTGCTGTTGATGAATTTCTTCCACAAGATTGTGGAAGTGACATCAAATGAGATGGGTCGGTAGCATTAGGCTTGCAGATTGGCGACGCTCTTACGGCTAAGATTTTTGGGCGCGTTCGTTTTCTCTGTTGTAAATCTCTTCCGTTCTGTTCAAATTACTGTCCCATGCGTGGAATCTGCTTTGGCCATTTCGTGTTGAAATGGCAATTTCAACTCTGCCGTTGGCATTGCCTCGCTGCTTAGTTGAAGTTTTGCGTTCTGTACTTTGCTTCGTCATTTATAAACATTGGAGAACTGTGAATTTTATTCTTTTTCGTGCATCTCAAGGACTGACGCTCAGTCACCTGTTTTGTTCCTGGGCCTTCACAACAGTGCAGCGTTTGGATTCTATTTTGATGTTTACTTCAGGGAATTTACTTCGCAAGGGTGCTCACAAACACCAGATTCTGATCAACCACTTCCAAGGAACCAACCCGGTGACGTACAACACGAAAGGCTGGTTGAAGGCGTGCCGAGAGAATCCCGTCTCCAGAACCGCCACTGGCTTCCTGCAAGATTCGCACAAGTGAGCTTCGGCAGCGCAGTTTGTTCTATTGTGATACAACGATTCTTTTGAGTGTTGATCCAATGGTTGAGGTTACTGTTGCAGAGACTTCATCAGCGAGTTGTTCTCGTCCGTGCGCGGCCCTCTCTCCACCACAGTGAGCGGGTCCACGCTGAACGTGGAGGGAGGGTCGTCGCTGCGCCGCGCCTCCAGCATGCGTCGCGCGCACCAGAGCGCCGTGGCCAGCCTCAAGCGCAAGTCCGTCTGCATGCAAGTCAAGTTTCAAGTGGTAAGAATCAACACATGGATCTCGATCAAAGTTGTGTTTTATCGCGACCTGGAACCAGCAAAAACAGTTTCGAGATTTTGTCAAGATATTTTTTGTTGACTTTTGCCGAATTGAGCATGACGGTGGGTGGCTGCGTGAATGACAGTCGTGTGCTGGAATTTCAGGATGGCATGGTGGATATGATGCGTCGGACCAAGATGCATTTCGTCCAGTGCCTGTTACCTCAGCACAACGCCGGACTCTGCGACTTGAGACAGTCGATGCACGCACCGAACAAGACGAGCTCTTCCGAGGATATCATGTTGAACGTGCCGCTCGTGAGGCAGCAGATCCGCGGCATGGAGTTCATCGACGCCATCAGGATCCACAGGCAAGGTGAGTGCACGACGCTTCTTCGGTCAGCAGTGTGCCTGTCGGTCAGAGCTCGCCGTCGGGGGTGGCAAGGTTTGCACTGTTCAAGGGGATTGACGCGCACTCAGGTGAAGATGAAGCTGCTCGTTCGGCATCATCCAGCTGATTCAGAAATGAATTCAACGATTAGAGAAACTTTGCGTGAGATAGTGGAGCTCAATGTCTGACTGGAGAGGATCCACAGTGTCGTTGCTGCCTGCGGAACTTGTATCGGAGGAAGCTTTTTGTTTTCAATCGAATTTGTTTGAAAATCGTTTGGGCAGTTCGTCTGACATGGGATGCTTGTTTGGGCAGCGGAGGAATGTACTGTTGGCACAAATTGCATGGAAAGCGCTGTGTTTTTTTGCGCAGCAGGGAACACGCGTCTGTGATGAGTGAACGTGGAACACAGCCACATTCACGCGCGAGCTCGACGTCGGTTTCAGATCACTCGAAATTCGATCGAAATCAAGAGTGCATGAGTGGTGTTTGTAAATGTTAGTGGATGTCAGGTGCGAAATATTTCACGTGTTATTTTATGGGAGATGTAGGATGCCAGAAGTGGACTGTTTACTAACACCAGTTCAGCCAAGTGCTTTCGTGTGTAGAATGCCTTCTGACGCCTCAGCCACTGGCGAGATAGAATCAGTGAAACTCGGAAACTCCATCTGTGTTCGAGGCAGACTCGACGGAGTCGCATGGAAAAAGAGGACCCAGATGAGATACACCTTTGCAAACAGATACTTTTTCGACGACTTGGGAATCTGTATGTCCAGATCTTACGGACGTTGCAGGTAGCAACGTTTGATTGTGACTGGACGCAGCTGTGTTGTGCACTTGAGGTTGAGTGAGGACAAACCATCCAGAACAGCTTCAGTGTGCGTTGAACTGCGAGATTTTGCGCGTGCGAGTTTGATACTTGCGACCACCGAGGCGGACTTGGCAGACGATCTTGGGAAACACACAAAGAACGGTGTCAGCTCTGAGTACTGCACCAAATCCTTGTAACCCAAGACCAATTTCTTTGTTGTTTCCTCCGAGAAGTGCACGATTTAAGTTGCACGCCACGGGGCAGAAAAATTATATTTAGCAGCCACGCTTCATGTTGGAATCTGGATAGATCCTTGACACCATGAGCAGTGGTCAAGCAACAGTCAAACCTAGGGTTGTGAATGGTCAAAGGAAAGGTGTGGCCTTGAAGGGTACGCCCTGCACACCCTTGAGCTGTCCGATGCAGAAAAGGAAGAACAAAGGCGTGATCTTCACCAAACGGGTGGTGGACCCCAGTAGCGGAGAGAAGCACATCACTCCAAGAAAGGTGAAAACTGGTCTGAAAAGTGCAATTCCAACATCACTAATTTTTGGAACGACGAAGAATACATGTTCGAATGGTGCGCGACTCACAAACGCTCCAGTCAGAAAGGAGGGGAACATCAGCGTTGTCCTGGTCAGACCAATATCACTGCAGAAGGAAACGCCTTCATCCATCCCGCAACTTGTCCGAACTGAAGGAAACACAGGCAAAAGCGACACACTTTCCAGCAACTTGCCCAGAAAGAACATCAGTCGGAATCACTGTGAACAAAGAACACATGAAAAGCCAAACCAGACGAACGTGACTGAGACTCTAAACAAGTCGGGGTGTATTTATTCTGACTGGGGGCAGGGTAACTGCACGACAGAACGGTGCGCGGGTGTTTGTGACTCCTGGTGCAGGTCACCGGAGAAATTGTTTGAGGAGGAGGGTGGATCGAGTGCGCCAGGAAAGCGACGCGCAGGTAAAGCCATTGTGTTCTTGACACATTTTTGGTCACTTTACATGTGCAGCTCGCATTTTGTGGCCTGCCTCCGAGATGAGTTTTAGATCGTGTTTGTCTGTGTCCTGTATAAATTCAGGTAATTAATAAACATTGCAGTCGTAGATCTATTGCAGGAATGTTTGTGTATGTGGTGCTCTCACGGTGCACTGCAGGATACGTGCTTGAAATGATGCATCCCCGTCTTGTGCTTGTGCGAAGCTGACAAGTAGAAAAGTTGTCCCTTCCTGCACCTTCGAAGTCCAGTGAACAGGGAAACTCGCAATGGGTTATGTCGTTTTGTTTGCAGGTTTCCCGGAGCACATGCTGTTCAGCGAGTTTCGGCGACGCTTCGAGCTGCTTCACTCGCCGCAGGGACCGGACGGCCGGTCCGCCGCGCAGCTGGACGACAAGCCGGCGGTGGAGCTGCTGCTACGAGGCCTCGAGCTCGACAAGAGCACCTACCGGCTCGGACTCAGCCAGGTGAGCAGTACACACGAGCTAGGGGTCAGCATGTGGGTGCAGTAGTGCAATGTCCAAAATGGGTGCAGCAAAAATAACGGGTGTTTACGGAACTTTGTTATTGCGACAGTCTCTCCCGACACGAAGGAAAATGTGATCTGTGGAAAACTTTCGAGCAGTCTATCTTTCTTCTGATCACGCGTTGTTTCGTTGTGATCAGAACAAATTCTCTGAAACAGCGCCATTTGTATTGCGCAAAAGTATTTCAAAGTTAATTATGTGAAAGCTGATCTTGCGAAAAGTTCAGCAGTAATGTATTGATTGGTCAGGACGTATGTTTACGTGCCAACATTGTGTCATTACGTGGTTGATTTGCATGCAGCACAGGTCTTGACACACCTGATTCGGGATGGATCCGTTTGAATCCAGTCGACCGACTTATTTACCTACTTTTTGTGGGGAAGGTCGAAAGCATCAGTTTTCAATTTGAATGGAAGATTCCTCAGACACATTTTGAAAACACACTGGATTAGCTTCAGACACGGTCAGAACAAGCCTGCCAGTGCAATGTGGGAACTCCGGTGCTCTCGTCGCGTCTGTGTAGCTTGTGAAAACACAATCGAAGTGATAGCGAAACCGCATTTGGCGAACACGTGCTGTTCGTTTTCATTTTGTGAGACGCATATTTTCAGTTGTTTGCACACCCATTGGTCGTCTGGTTGCACCTGTGCGCGTTGGAGGGAATTGAGAACTTCTGCGCGTTTTGTATTCTGAGCACTTCAGATTTGCCTGTACACCTGGAACATCCTTTCTGCTGTCTGCTCGTGTGGGTTGTCAGGCAGCGGTTTGAAGAACACAAATATGTTCACACGCTACGGGGTTGCAAAATTAGTTTGCGTTGGTCTACGTGGCGGTCGAAGTGAGATTTGCACGTTGATTCGCACGCTTCTCCAGAGACTCGATTTCGCTATTGGCGCAGAGACGTTGATTTTCGTCAGATACAGCGTGCAGAGCCGACAGATGAATGTGAGATAAAGATGTTGACGGCTACTTGTTCGCGCCCTTCTGCAGGGCGGAGGCTCCGACTGCGTGGTCCTTCTCCCATCCGAGGACAGGACAGGACAAAACTGGGTGTGAAAAAGTCTTCAACGCTGTTTCACCAATTGTCGTGTTTGTCAGAAACACCACACAGAGGGTCCTCTTTTGGAACATTTTTGACGTGGCAACAGAGTCAAACAAAAATAGCTCCATGGAGCTCGCGGTGATTTGAGGAAATTCTGATTTTGCTCACTCTGATTTCCCTCACTCTGATTTCGCTTGCTCTGATTTCACTCACTTTGATTTCACTCACTCTGATTTCACTCACTCTGATTTTGGTCACTTTTTAAGCATGTGGTCCTGAAGGGTCTTGCTCAGTGCAATTGCCATCAGTCTGTATGTGTGTGTGTGTGTGTGTGTGTGTGCACAAAAGTTTTCCCATCTGAGACAATTCCTGGTGTCCCATCAACAAGTAGTTCTGGTAAATTCATACGCATTTGTGATAGCGAGCCATACTGTAACAATGCGAACATTTATGGACCACATGCTTTTTATGCATAACATTCTTGTTTGACAAAAATTCTCATTTTTTTCACTCAACATTTACAACTTGGGAACTCATTTGGTACATATACAAATGGAACAAATTCAACCAAATGGAACTTTTACACATGTTTCATAACAATATCCATATAACACCAAAATAATTGCCAAATATCCATTTTTAAATTTTTTATCAAAAAAATGACTTTTCAACCCAAACTTTAGGCCCACCT
>JAAUXT010086401.1_pt1 | contig 26745 bp, 34 predicted proteins | sample 7278171 | NCBI WGS metagenome assembly JAAUXT01 (sample SAMN14350112, study PRJNA611818) | marine sediment metagenome | isolation source: surface marine sediment (1.8m) | place: French Polynesia: Moorea | collected 2018-08
ACGAGTTCAATCAATCCAAGAGAGAAAACTGAGCAATCATCTGCGTGCGCCCGGAGGGAGAAACACAATTGCTGCGAGAATCCGAGTCACCATAAAATTCTGCCGTCCACACCCCCACAACCCCCAAAAGTGCAATGCTGATCAAAAATGCAACAACAGTTTCGAGATCAGCGTTTCATAATCGTACATCAGTCTGAACTGACAAAACTAGCAGCAAGATGGCACTTTCATTCACACCACCATTCCAGTCCATTTTGGCCTTGTCGCAACATCGCTGCTTCCTCTCATTTGCCTTAGATCTGCAGGATTGACGAGGTGAAGATCGGTTCACATCCAGCTCGCATGCACCGACCTGTCTGCCTTTTGTCATACTTCTGCGCCCAAGTCTGCAACGCCACTCTCGGCAATAGGAACAAATTTGTCTCCTATCTGCACCAGCAAGATTGTCTTGTCGACGTGCGACCTTCTGCCGATGTCCCTGTGAGGAAATGATCAGCCTGATAATGACACGAACGAGACACCAAAACCTGTAACACCTTGCCGACACGTCAAAAGCTCAGCACAAAATGTCATCTGGATCTTGAATACCTGTGGCAGGGAATCCACCTGTGCATCACGGTTCCCTCCATGCCTTTCACAGGCACCCAGCCGCTCCAGTGATTCTTTCCGCCCTTGAGTCGCCACTCGTCATTTGGCCATTGCACGTCGATTCGTCGCCCCAAGTTGATGCTGTCGTACACACTGTTCGTATCCGTAATCTGAAATTTGTGAGATGCGAGAAAACGTGCGCATGTGGCAATTTCGAAAGGAAAGCAGGAAAACGATTTGTTTGCAAATTGTTTGCTTCAGACTTGCGACAACACTTGAGCTCGTCAAATCGTACAGGTGACTCCGTGATCTGGTCGTGCCGCACAAAAACACATTGAAATTACGATGCCCTTTTTCAAAACCATTTGAAGTACTTCTCACCTGGACTCGTTGAGTCACCTGCGACATTTCCTTGGTCAGCGACGTGTCAGCGATGAGGCCAGCAAGTGACACGAAGGCACCGCTCGGTTTGCTGGCGGAGGATGTGGTGGAGACCATGCTTCCGCGAGTTGACATCTGGTGGCCCTCTCCCTGAGGGGTCTGCGAACTCAGCGGATTCTGACCGGGAACCGGCGGACAGTTACCTGAAACAGGACGGACCAACCTCTGTCAACACGAGTCCTTGCGAACTGCCGAAAACAAATCCAGTCTTGTGCAAAGCACGCACTCCCCAGCAGCTCGTGCCAGAAACACGAAGAATCAGTCCAGGCACTTGGACATCAATGTTGAACTGTTTCCCAATGTTTGCACACTCGTGGTGTTAATCACTGGTGTGTACCTGCTGTGGCGGGTGGAGAGATGACACTGGACAGCGCATAATTGCCGCCGCAGCCGTCCTCGACGCACGCTGAACTGCCGCTCGTGCAGCTCGCCCCGCAGCGCAGGCGCATTCTGCGAGGCAAAACCACACGTCACAGATCTGTCTGTTTTTGTTCACTTCCGAGATGTCCCTGCCCTAACATTTGCTTGAAACTGTGGATTGTGTTTTTCACTGACCTTGTCCACAAGTTTTGCAACGCCTTGATCACTCCATTGAGACTGAACTCTTTTCCCACGACGCTGCAGTATTGAGGATTTGTTCCTGAGTAGGAGGTCGTCAGAGGCGACACGTAGATCGGGTAGCCGATAGGTTGATCACAGGACGAGTTGATCATGTTCCTGAGAGCTTGTTTTGCATTCTGAATGCTGCCGCGCTCGGGGTTTCGGTTGCGGAAAAACACCAGCTCCTGCTGCTGACCAGCCCACAGTCCGCGCACGCACTCACGATTCACCTGTCAAAACAGAGCGCGCCAAATAAACCTGTTGTCATCATGCGCAAGCTTCGCTCACGACGAACATTCAGTCAAAAAGGGTCTGCACTTGCGAAACAAAGTGGCATTGCTTCTGTTCGTTCTTTCGCCGCAGTCTTTGCCATTTTCGCACCCATTTGTCAAGAGAGAAAACTTTGGGTGCCATCTATTCGATGTTGCGGTTGTTAGAGACTGGAAACAAAAACACCCGCAGAGGTGTGCTCGTTTTCTTCTCGCGGGAAATGAGAGGCTGACAACGTACCTTGATAACTCGGAAACTGAGGTATCTCTTGTTCAGCATGATGATTTTGTACTCGTCAGACCCTTCATCGAACACGTGCCTGGAAATAACACACGATGTCAAACCGTTGCTGCTGATGGTGACGTCTCGTCAGGTGAATGTTCATTTGCGCAAGCTTGAAAATTCTGTGATTCGTGGTTCAGGGTGGTGGGAGCCTCACTTCCACAATTTGTCTGAAACAAATCACTATAAAATACCTGAGAGCGAGCAGTGAATTGACGTTAGAGAGGACGGCGTTGCGCCAGGCGGGGTCCGCTTCATGCGAAATGACCATGGTGTCCTCGTGGCTCGAAATGGCGTTGTACAGCGCCTCGTGGTCGTCGTACTCGTCCGGTGACGTGAAGTGATCCTGAAAGATGCACACCGTGGATTATAGGGACAGAACGATCCCCTGTTACTGCGCTGCAATTGTGGTGTCGTTTCTTCCGATGACCAGGAAAGCTCGACCTTTCGTGTTGACTGACGGATTTCTCAGAACTTTTGAGGTACTGTTGTTGGTCACGGAAAGGTAGCTGTGCGAATCACATAGACTTGGTGAGTCAAAGCTTCGAACAGATCAGCACCTGGTGGAGTTTGAGGGACATCCTGACGCCAGGAGCCACGACGCGGCGCAGCATCTCCATGTCGGCGAACACCCACTCGTCTCGCGTCGATGTGATGCGGAAGTCGCCCTTGAAGAGCGCGTGCAACCCGTACAGGAAGAAATCCACGCTGTAACAGACACATTTTTCCTCGTGTATTTTCTCTGTCTGCCAAGGTTTGTGCTTGTTTCTGGTCACGTGCATTGAAGGAAGAAGTGCAGACCTGGCAGAAGCGTTGTTGTGAGCAGCCGTACCCAGAGCTCGTCGGCCCAACATGCTCAGTCCGAAACAAAGCGACACGAGAGTGGAATCTCGACTCGAGTCCACATTCTGAATACAAAACACAAAGTGAGACATCAGACAGAGAAACATTTTGATGCGTCTGAATGCGACATTCGGGTGGCCAAATGACTCACCTTGTCCCTCCTCGACGCACAATACTGGACCCAATCCAAGTATGCGTTGCAGAAACTGTGCCTTGAGATTCCCGACATCCGGTGATCAAAGTCTTCGTCCACATGCATGTTGAACGTCGGATCCAGGTCCACGTAGTTCCGCTCCAGGGACGGAAGCAGTGCTTCTTGTATCACAGAGTCTTCCAGCCATTGCTCCAGTTTGGGTGATCTCACCGTGTAGTAAATTATACTCTGAATTTGAATGAAAAGATTTTGAACTCGGCAATAACATTTGCAGCAAATCCAATATCGCTCGCGACTACGATTGTCAGCCACCCACCTTGACGTAATACGTGATGAGAACTTTTCTCAGGTCGAACACTTGAAGCATGGAAGCAGCTGAGTTGTCCGAGATACTGTATCCCTCCAGAACGTACTTGGTGACGACGACTTCCCAGGCCAACCACCGCTGATTGAACGCAGCGTTCAGAGACAAGCAGTGTGGCAGGTGGCCTGGTTCGCAGCAGCAAAAACCTGCAAAAACAATGCAGAGGATTCCACCCTCTTTTCCACGCATGGAGCAAGATTGATCGCGCGCAATGAAACTGAACTGCGATTTGCCCGACCTTCATCGTCTTCGATCCCTTCAGTGATGGCTTCCACCTCTCGCTGCTGACAATAAGTGCCTGCGGGAAGAAAGTTCACATTTATCGCGCACTGAATGAGACAAGCCGCACAGCTAAGGAAGAAACCAGCACACAAGCAACAGAAATCCTCACCTCTGAACTCGAGTCCCCTGAGCTGGAAGGTGACGATGCCGTTGCTCATCTCGACGATGTGCACGAGCGCGTTGAGGTAGTCGGACGCCATGATGAAGCAGTCTCCCTGCGCCGCGGGGCCCCACCGACCGAGCAGCAAGTCCCCGCACAGGCTGTGCTGCAGCGACCTCGTCAGGTGCTCGTAAAATATGCTGTTCAGGTTGTTGTCGTCCGCACCTGAAACGAAACCCCTCCTCTGAAGATCCTTGGACGCAAGTCTGCACACCAACGTTCTCACGTAGTTGTTCTGAATAAGGACTAAAATCGACACAAACACCACACCTGGGTTTCTTTCAAGTTGCGACGAAAGCCTCGTGTTGGAGTGATCGACTCGCTTTGTGCTGCAACAAGCAAACGTTTCTGACAATATGTCGCGATTAAATCGACATCGCTGGCAGCTTCTTCCATGGAGACAAGCAGCGAAATATTTTGCTCAAGAAAAATCTTGGACACAGAAACGGATATTGCTTACTTGTAGTCCCTCTCCCAGAATTTGACGGGTCGGACGTAGGACGTGATGAAGATGGCGCTGCCGAGCAGCGGGTTGAGCGGCGTCGAGAAGAACGCCGAGATGCCCGCCTGGACAAACAGCATCGCAGAGTCTGAGAAAGGTCGTCAAGGTTGTACAATTCCTGTTGTGAACTGCATGACAAACGACAGAAGCTGTTCATCAATGTTAACCTATTTCAGTTTCAGGAATGCTGTGCACAATTGCGAGGTGAGGTGGCCATTCAATTTATTTTCTGAACGCTTGGTTTTCGTTTTGATGCAATGAGTCAACACACACACACACACACACACACACACACACACACACACACACAATTTTCTGCATCCCCGACGGGGGAGGGGAGGGAATGGAAATTCACGCGCTGATGCTTCGGCAGCCGACGTGTGCAGAATGGACAAAAACAAACTGCGCAACGGAAGCGCGTTCCAGGCAATGCGGTCAGGCGTGAAAGGATACGAGGCACGGAGAAGGGCTGCGCGAACGCGTGGAAAGCCGAACCCCAGGTGATCTGCCAGGGCGCAATGTATGTGATGATGAACCCGACTTTCAGCAGCAAATCGTAGAACTGGAAGAGATAATTTTATTCCATTCAGTCATCTCTTCTGACGAACAGAGTCAGGAAACAAGTGAGGGCCAAACGAGAGATCCCCAATACCTTGTAGAAGAGGATGGTCATGAAGAAGTAGTCAACGATGAAGGTTTCTGACGACGTGCGGTAGTCGTACTTGAAGAAGAAGTAGGTGAAGGTGAGCACAAGGTACTGCTTGGGCGCGTCCGAGAAGCTGCAGCGAAGCATCTTCATGCTGCACACGACGATCATCAATGTTCCCAGACTGCAAAAAGCACACAGTTCCGCACAGAGGCTCGTGCAGAAAGTGAAGAAATCAGTGCGGTGTTGTGGATTCACCAGTGAGTTTGCCATAATTTCCCGAACCGATCTGATGTGAGAGGAAATCTAATTCTGCCTTTCGCGATCTGATTATAACGCCAGTGAATTTCAATTGTATCACGATCCGGTCGCGAAAGGCGGAATCGAATCTCCCCTCATGTACAACACCTCTCTGGCCGCAGACAAGAGGCAAGTGAGTGTTCCTGTTCTTGACTTCAAAAGACACATTTTATCTGACGCAATCCCTTGTTACCGTTGCCTCCAAGAAGAGTAAACGACTGCACGCGAAAAGGCACTTGAAATGTTTTGCTCCAATCGCTTCTTCGTTTATCAGAAGCAAGAGCCCTGATGATCTGAGCGGTTGGGCGCGGGCGCAGAGGCATTGCCCGCGACATGCAGAGCACGCAAATTCAATTCGATCAATGAAAAACACTTACTACATTCCGAACTTGTTGGTTTCAACAATGGTTTTCGCAGAAGTTGTCAAGGCACACAGGAATACTGCAGGATACATGAAGTTGCGCTCGAAGAATCTCAGCCACATGTACATCTTCTCGAACCACATCACACGAGCTGCATCTGTGGGAACACAACCAAAGACGTCGAATCTCTCAAACAGGGAGACTCACTTTATTCTTCAGAAGGGAAGGAAACCAGCAGCAATGCCTTGAGCTTTGTGGTGGTGGTTCACCGACCTCTCACTTCGAACTGGTTGCGCTCGTGACTGGGCAGCACCGGGTGTGAGCATGCAAGCCACGGCATCTCTTTGCGCAGATGCGGAATCACATAGTGGATGAGCAGACCCAGACTCGCCGTCAGGTACACCAGCACGTCCAGCAGCGTTGGCTGCAAACAAACGCACACGCACTCCAGAACCATTCACACATAATCGCCGGAGAAAAAAATTCGAAAGACAACTCAACAACATGGATCAGAAGTACAATGCAGATGTTACCTGAAGCGCAGGAGCGCTGAATACCGTGCTGACGTGCACAGCGAAAACTAAGATTGATGATGCGCAGCAAACGATCAAATCTGATCTCAGCCTTTCGAACTGAAAAATGAAACTTTGTCCTTTGAAGCAAAAACCTCCTCCAATGCGAAAGGTAAACAGAACTCTCAAACCAAGTGGCAGTTCCAGTGAAAACAAAGTTCGACACTTACCACAGCTTTTTTGAGTTTTGCTGGCAGAGGATCAATAAGCTCCTCCTTTTCGCCCTCGCCTTTCGTGCTCTTGGGTTCAATTGGAAACACTGCTTCACAGACTAGTTGCCTGTCAAAGACAGTGAAACAAAAATCGCTCATTATGAATTTCGTGACAAGGCCAAAACCGGAAGCTTGCTTGAAAAGTGTCGCAAAATCAATCGCAACTTTTCGAGTTTTGTTTTGCAACTTCCTGTAAATAAGAAAGGCACTCACCACAACACTGATGGGTCGCTGGCACTCCTGCTGAGATGATAGGATACAGGCACAAGAATGCCGCAGTAAATGGAGAACAACGCGTGCTGCGACGTTTCAGGTTCCTGCAGATAAAAGGACGTCATAGTGACTTGCTTCTTCGTTTTCGCCCCGTTTGAGAACAAGGTTCACAAATTCACTGCGCAACAGAACGTACCCGCAGTCCGGCATAGCACAGTCCGTACAGTAAGGCCACAGCGAGACAGCTTCGTATCACAGTGAAGACAGATGCACCCAAACTAGTCGTGGCTGCGATGAACAAACACATGTGCTCGTAAGTCTTTCCTACAGTACAGATTTCATCTGCAGACCTGCACACTTGAAAAAGATTACAAAACGTGAACATACTTACCACTGCCACCAAATATGTGCATCTCTACTTGTTCCAGTATGTACATTCCGAACGTGTTGACTTGCGGCAACAAACCCAGCGTAAAGATGATTGGAAAACACAACATAAGCACTGAAAAAGAAAAGGTGATCACTGTCACAATTCCAGATTGGACCTTCTGCAACTCCCAAACGAATTTCCGCATCATTTTCTTCAGTCAGGAGTCCTTACCAAGTATGAGATCCCTGGCAAATGTGAGAGCGACTAGAGAAGTGAATGGCAATCCGTACAACGTGAAGACAACGCCATCCCACACCGATATCGCGTAGTCCAGCAGCAATACCAAACCACCACACACGCAGAAGTAAAATGGACGGCTGAATGCTATGATTCGGTTGAAACCCTGCAAAGAACCCACGGGTTCAAATTTGGTATCACTTTCATTTCATTGCACAACAAGAAGACCGACGCCCAGAAAGCGCGCGGTTCCACGACAGCCCACCCGTGCAGATAGCACAAGCACAGGTCCTACTCTGCCACGGAGGCGCGACGGTGTCCAGCAGTTGCAGCAGGTAAGGTCCCATGGTGAGACAAAGCCTGGGACCTAATCTGTAGTGACTGCTGCACCCCCTCCCTCCCCCTCCTCCGGTGGCAGAAGTACACACACCGATGGTGACTGCACCACGAGGCGCGCGGTCGCCTCACCGTGCGAGCAAAAAAAAAAAAAAAAAAAAAGGCACACAAAGAAACGACTCTAACTCACGTGCATGGGAGACGCTGCATCCGGTTGAACACTCTGGAAAAGAAAAGACACAAGGGCTCCAGAATCTACCGGAAATTGGCGCCGATTGGAGACGCTCTCCGCGCATTTCGGACCTTCTGTGGCTTGAAATGCAAGTTGTGGTGCACACACACAACCGATTGTGCTTTCTTGAGGGAGGCATCACAAATGATAACCCTGTCCTGAGTGGGACAGGATGGCGTAAACAAGATCTCAAGAACCAGGAAACCCAATGGGTCGGTCGCAGCGCATGTTGGTGGTCTCTGTCACCAGGAATGCAACAAGTTGCGACAGACACTCAACACCAAATTGGTTCTGAGGTTCGATGCAAATCCATGGATTCACCTCTCGAGTAAAAGTTGCCCCCACCCCAGTTTGAAGGAGGCAAGCAAAGAGTAGCGGACTCACAGTCAGCAGATTGGTTCGTGGTAGAGAACGACTTTTCAAGGCACACTCACCTTGAGCAGAGAATATTGACATGATGCCATCACGAAACAGAAAGTGAAGATCCAGAAATCTTTGAAGAATCCTTTGGCAAGTAACGAAGATCCCAGAGCACTCACTCCGACCGCCAGCAAAATGCAGCAGATAGTCTCCATGACGTTGTGCCTGAAACAACAGAGGTATGATGTGTGGGTCACGTTGTACAAACCTGCACGACAAAAGGCACACAAGCGAGATTTTCACAAAAAACATACGAAGTTCACGGACCTGTCCAGGAGAGCTAACAGAGCTAATCTATCGAATCTAATCTTCATGAACTGGAATGGGAGCTTCAGTTTGTAGTAATGCTTCGGTTTGTCGTCGACGGATGTGACATTGTGCGTCGTGTTCGTGTCGCTGTCGGAGGAGTCGGAGGCGGGAGGGCGGTGCCGCCCGCTTTCCAGCAGCGCCTCCACGTACGTCTGCAACGCGCAAATTTACTGTGAGCTTTCACATGATATCGCAATTGTCGGAGAGACGTGTCCTCTAGAAATGATTGCGAGTGAAGTCCACACGAGTGAAGCAGCACGTCAGTTCGCTCGAACTGGCCTCTTGCCAACAAATGAATTTGGCACCCGTTGCCGCGTGGGAGATCGTGCGTCGAAGCTCGTGGAAAGGTTATTCTGAAGAAGTGATACAGCCTGAAGAGAGTGATACGGTCAGGATTTACCTGCAGCGGACTCCTCTGGACGCGGTTTGCCACGGACGATGGAATGTCCAGGTCCAGCATGATGGGGTCTCCGCCACGACTCGGCGGAGGTCGCGGCGTGTCGATTATTACGGTCGAACCTGACTCAGAACTGGATTCCCTGCAAACAACAGAAATAAATCTCCCGTGACCTGCAGAAGAACACCCAAATAGCTGCTGGACCAAACAGTGAAAAAAGTCGCCGTCACGTACCACTTGTCTTGGTTTTTATTTCTGGGCACAATGTCCATTGTGAGCATTCCGAGGGCTGTTCCGGTGCTGTTCTCGCCAAAGGAGTACGTGAACCAGTTGCCTGGACAATGAGAGAAAACAGAACACTTCTTCATATATTTGATTCTTCATGGCACAAACGTGTCTTCCTGAAGTTATAATGATGTACGTCTGAAGTTTGCCCACGAAATGTGAGACCAGGTGTACCGTATTCATCCTGAAAGCAGTGCACGGCGCCCTCTGTGGTGTCCTGGTGCGAAGTGGCGATGTGCTTGTTCTGAGAGGTCATCACGATGTTCTCCAGCACGGTAGCCGGTGGCCCTGCGGAGCGGATCGAACTGTGCGCCGAGCTCTTGCTGCTGTGGCGCCTTCGTATCCTGTTGAAAGGGAACCACACATTCACGACAACGAGTACAGGGTTTGTCAACAAACACGGGCGCATTCGTGTCTGCGAGTTGAAAACAAGATTGGTCTCACAGAAGAGAAGTCCATTGTGTTCATCAATTGTTGTTTTGGTCAACTCCATCAACGCCATTCAACATGAAATAGGCTGAGGTAATCTAGAAAGTCAATTTTGGATTCCATTTTGGACTTTCGGATGACACAAGTTGTGTTGTTTAGCAGCACAAACCTGCCGGACCCGGTGTCGGAGACTTGTGAGTGCTGTCGTGACACGGGTAAAAGCGCTGAGTTCTCGTTGTGGTTGGAAGCGGACGACTCGCGGCTGCTGCTCGCCGGCTCGTCGCGCTGCTGCTGCTGCTGTTGTTGCTGTTGCGCCGCCGCCGGTGGAGACGCGTCCACCGCACCGCCACTCGGTGTGCTCGTTGACGCTGTCGTCCGTCTGCGTGGCCGTACCTTCCTTCGCCTGCCCCCTTCTCCTGAAACAAACCCGAATTGCAGAGTTGATTGCAAGAATGACAGATCTTGATAATTGTGACAAATAGAAACGAGTGAATTCTCGTGTGGACGCACCTTCCCTGCGGCGCCGCCGGGTGGGTCGACTCGATTCGCCCCGCTCCTCTCGTTCGTCCCCGTCGTCTCTCTCCTCATCCACCCTCTGCACTGGAGCCACCGTCGGCTTTGATTCCTCCGTTTGGCCAAACTCCAGTGACTTTTCTGCAAAAGCCATCAAAGCCATCAATTCCATAGCGTGTGAGCAATAACAGATGACAACCCCATTGCCTCGAATACTTCAAACAGGAAAATCGTACGAAGAGTGGTCCAATCCCTTTCTCCACTAACTTGTGGGTCTCCTCGCTGCGCAGAGTTCCTCCCTGAGTTTTTTCAATTCTTCTTCACACTCTGGTCCGGCTTTCTGCAGAATTTCCAGAAGCCGGCGACTCAGCTCAACCGTGTCGGCGATGGTATCTGTGGGCAACACGCTGTCCCCATCTTCACCTGCAACAACACAACCGCTCTTTTTGTGTCCAAACAGCCAGGTGCACAACACTACCAAACGCCTTCCCACTTCCCAAAATCGATTCAATCAGAAAGCTTCAGCATCTTTTTCGTGACATACTTTGACCTTCTGGAGACTTGGATTCATCATGCACCACTGGTCTGCGTTTCGGAATTGCGCCTTGGCTTCTTTGTTTTGCCAGTGTCTCCTCCTCTGTCAGGTCTACAGGGAACAGAAGCAGATCTATTGATGATGTGGCTGTCACCCGGGCGAGAACAAAAACATTTGCTTCATCGCTCGGTGTCATATTTGCACTCGTCAGAGAAGCTCACCCTGCTCGGGTGAGAAGTCCCCGCTGGGCCCGGATACCGCCGCTTTAGAAGAGCGCGTGGCGGGGACGCCGACGAGCCGCAGGTCCGGCTCGCGTGGTGGACTGAAGTCCCCGAACCCGCCCTCATCCTCATCTTGCGTCAACGTGCTTGACGAGCTCACCGACCGAGACCGCTCGTCACCTGAAATGTGCAGCGTGGGTACGTATGGTGGCGTTTCTTGCCTTTTTTCATGACAATCGCCTCGCAATGTCAGTAACCTGGAAACCCAACGTTAATCCTTTGTTGCATTGACAAAATCTGCAGCACAAATCACTACCTTGACACACCAAGACCAATCAATCAAGTACATCTGCTGGCAACAACTGCGTTTCAGTGAAAACTGGAACCCTAGCAACAAACGTTTTGAAGATTCGCGGTCGCACGAGCGTTGAAGCCCAGGCTGACAAATGGGAAACCAATCATCAATGTTGACACTGTTTCAGATAACCAAAAGCAGATTGTTTGAGAAGTTTTGCTTTATCTTGCTTTTTTGTGAGCGAAAAAAGAGAGACCATTTGCCGATCGTTTCCATTTGTTTGACGATCAGGGCAGATAATCTGTTCTGATATGCTGTCAAGACCAGGTGTTCGCAATTGGCTGGGAAAAAAGTTGTTTGCACTGTTTTGAACAAAACACATATCGGTGTTGGCACGCGCCGTGCCGAACCGCTACCACGTGGCGAAGCCCGAGGGCAGGCGCGAGTGGAAAGAAAGTTCAACAAAATGATCTTGTCTGAGACATTCATCAAGAGAAGGTCAAGGGTTCAATACACAGAGCACCTTTCCGCAACGTCCCAAAATTCTGGATGTCAACAACAAACAACACACAGCTACACTATCCATTTCTCCATTTCTCGAGCCGAATGTAAATGCCGAAACAGCTGGACTTTCACTTCGGGACCTGCCCCTTGCCCCCCCCCCTCTGCACCAAGACCTACCTTCTCCACATACGTACACCCATACAGAACCTCCCCCTTGGTGATTGCATGAAGCGCACGATCGAACAAACGGTAAGAATCACAGGCTTCTGTGGTGGACACGTGTGCAGCCGCCGCCGAGGTTTCCTTCTGTGAAATGACCGTACCTGAGGAAGGAGAGTCGCTGTCCGTACTGAAGAGCCAGTCCAGCCCGACGACGCTCGACTGCTGCGACGCCGGAAGTGACCTGTCCTCCCGCGGGTCCTCGCTCTTTTTGAACAGCGACGGCAACTTGAAGAACGACGTCGATTCTCGCTTCGTCTTCCCCTTGCCATTGCGACCATCGCTGTTTCCATTACTCTCCAAACGTTCACTCTTTCCGTTGAGAGTTTCACTGATACTAACACTGGGGGAAGCGACAGGTTTCTGAAAACAACCGAGAGAAGAGTCTCTGGACAGATCCAGATGTTCGGGTTGACGGGACTGGGGGCTGGAAGCACTGCTTTCATCACTCAGCGTAGTGGACACGGTGTTGTCCACATCCTGTTCAGGAGTCCGCACTGCTGAAGGCGATGCGCTTCTTGATGTAGAGGGAGTAACAGTGGGAGTGGTGCTGCAATGGGAAGCCACCGATGCTCTAGTTCGTGGCTCACTTTCCATCGTTACAATTTTGCCAACACTCAAACTGGTATCCTCCGTGTCTGACGAAAGCGGCTCGTTCAGCATGGCTTTCGTCTTTTTTGCGTTGTCGTCTGTTCTGGCTTTTTTGTTTTCTTGATCCGTCTTTTTGCTGGAAGTCCGTTGTTTCTTCAGTTTGAACTGCACACGAGGTACATCCGAGAAATTGCTGGATTTCTGGTCCCTGTCACTACTGTCCGATGTGGGCGCCGTGGCAGCTCCGCCGAGCGTTGGAGACAAACGAGTGCTGCCCTCGGGAGACACGGAGCTGGAATGTTGTTGCCTGCTGCTGCTGATAGCAACCGCACTGTGGAATGGTGCACCGAGGCTTACGAACGCCTCCGGCTCGGGGCTCACCTGATGCACGCCTATCACCCGCTCACTCTGGTTCAGGTACGTGTTTTCAGGCAGCGACCGTTGCCGCGCACGACCTCGACCTCTGGGTCGACTTGTCCACGGGGGCCGTGTGATGGCCCTCTCCACACGTGGCACAGGCGGCTCGCGAGGATCAACGTCATTCAGTCGCAACTTTGGTCTCGCATCAAGAGCGCTTTTACTCCTTCTCACAGCTTTGCGCCTGCGAGGGCGGACGCGCGAACCGAGGATAGCATCCTGGTAGTCGGTGTAGTCCTCCCCTGAGAGCGGAGACGACGGGCGCGGAGACACCGGGGGGCGGTGATCCGTTGATGGCAAATCCTCCATGGACGTCACGTCAAACGGCAGATTTCTGATGCCACCGCCTTTACGCCATCTCGAATCACGATCCGAGCCCAGGCTGTCCTTGCGAGTCGAACCTTGAACGCAAAAATCATGTCGATCACTGGAACGTCACTTGGAACGTCAGTGGCAGCCTTTGCACGCGCAAACCACACACCAAATGATACACGGTGAACAACAAAGCAGCAAAACAAACAATCACACCAGTGCACAAAATTTCAAAATTACTTGCATCGGACAAAATTTCAAAAAGAACAGCGCATGCTTTTTGTGATTGTTCGAAGCTCTGATCAGGGGGATTCATTTTGTCGTTCCACTGTGTTTCGCACTCTTACAAAGGTTTAAATTTTCAAGGCAAATAGTGCTTGGATTGTTTGGTTGATCAAACGATCGACTTTTGACCGTGCTTCTTTGAAAGCACAAGTACAAATCACGGTGATTGAAATTGCTTTTTTTTTTCTTTTTTCGCAGTACTTGAGGTATCTAATCTCCACGAACAAATTCTCATTTGTGCCCAGAGAAAGCTGCACTTGGATTACTCTTTTTTGAAACGACAGTCGGAACAGTTGCTTGTTAGACACTCAACCTCTCCATAATGCTCAGAATCAAACCTGGGGTGGTATTGGGAGTTACAACAGCCGACAGGACTTTCGGGCTTGCCCCATCAATTAAACTACCTGGTGGCGATATGTCTGAAAGAAAACACACCAAACTAAACGACTCAACAACACAACAGCACACCAGAACTCTGAAGCACCAAACTAACAGATTGAAGTGATAAAGGTTGAAAAACCAGGACATGTTGACCTGCAAGGAATCACGACACCACAAACATTTTGTACAATGTCAAACAGGATGCAAGAACATCAGAGTGCCGACACCAGTGAAAATTTACAACCCAGAAACGAGACCGGCTGTGTGTTTTCACCAAAAACGCATCAAATTCTCATGTTGTGCGTCGTATTCAAACAAATGTCTGCTTTTTGGCTCACTCAAAAGATTCAGACTGGCTGAATACCTGTGCTTCTCGTCGACACAGGAGGGCTTCCCGCGCTGTCACAACCTGTCCCGTTCATGTCTCCAGAAGAATCCTTCCTGTGCACGTCCACTTTCAAATCTACACAAGCATACAATGTTGCAAACGTAATTTTATTTGTTTGCAGTTGCCTTCTTTCACTGACCCCAGCGTACCTCAGTGGGGTCAAAAGTGCGTTTTCGTTCAAAAAAATCTTCCTCACCGTGATTATCTTTGCTTTTGGAAGCAGATGTTTCATCCAAGAAGTCTGCAGATGAGGTCGGAGATTTGCCTGTCCTTTTGCTGCCTTCTCTACTATCCACCATCGAGTTTCTAGAACTACACTGCACAGGAGGTGTAATGCTGGGGCGCTGACTGCTGCCACTAATCACAGCCATCTCGATGCCTTCCGATGTTTCTCTGAAAGAAAGCAGGAAGACCTCACTTCCCTGGGCAAGGCCACCTCGCCTCGTACCGTTCTGCAGTGAGTGTGGTGCAGAAGCCCACTTTCGAAGATGAACCCCACGAAGTAACTCATTCGAGGAAACGTGACCGTGGGGAGTTTTGTGCTTTGTTTATTCTGTCTTTATTCCTTCCGACGGAGAATTTACATCAACCAAGCAAACACAGCCACTTCACAACTTACCCTTGTGTCGGGTTTTTGCTGGTGCCAGTTTCACTGGTTTTGCTATTCTCCTCCACTTTGTCAGCGTCTTCAGTACTTCCCTCCTCCTCGTCTTCCACAACCTCGCTTGTGTCGTACATGTGGTGCAAACGGTGGTTCACCAGCTTCACAACAGTGAACACGGCGGCAACAACAACGGTGTACAACAACCACATCACGAATGTCGACGGCAAGAGCTGAAAATGAAACAAAGAAATGAGTTTTGTTTTCGTGACAGCAAACCATCATTTGTCAGATCAATGTGTTCCAAAGAACATGAGCGTCTGTTGGAGGACTAGAGACGACCGGTCTGAAAAGATTTTCTTCCGAAGCTGTTGTAGTTGCAAATCCACAAATGTCTGTTCTCTTGTCAAGCAAAGTGTACAGTGAGGAATATCTTGTGTGTATAGTCGGCTTTGTTGACAACATGTAAACCATATCAATAAATTACCTCGTATAATGTGAATGGAAAACATAGCAGGAACAACCAGATGTACAAATGGAACGTGTTGCAAAATATGCCCTGCAAAGAAAAGACGCATGTGAATGTTTGACCACTCCAATGTCGATTTCTGACATTGCATGCACGTTTTTCACTGTCTCTGAGGTGGCGATCCGCGGCGGCTCGTGTGATTCCGCGAGGTGGGCGGCAGTATGTGTATTGTCGGCTTCGTTGACAACAAACCAAATTTATGAATTGATAAATTTCTGGTGAAAAATGGTCAGACACAGACGTGCGAAGGCCCAAACCCCCACAGATGGGTCACGGGAGTCAGTTTCCTACCTGGTGGGGATCAAAGAACCAGCCCCCAGTGAAAGAACTCCACAACAGTCGTAATATCTCCAAGAGGAATCCCATCTTGTATCTTTCACTGCGCCGCAAAATTTGATTCGATCAGCTGATCGAAAATATTGTGTGATCAAAAATTTTTGTAATGGCAATCCCAATTCCACAGGCCGCCGCCATCTTGCCTTTTTCAGTTCTCGCTCAATATCGCCACATCTCGCGAGAAGTGGAGACGAGCAGTCAGGATTCAGCTTGCAGTGTGAAACTCCAAATATGAGTTGAAATTATGGTTTCATTTTTGTGTCCTGGACATTTTTAGGAAATTCGGCAGATGCATGACACATTCAAGTTTCTGGCTACTGACATTTGGATCGTATCAAGGGCTTCTGTGTGGTCGAATCACCCGAGTGGTTCACCGCACCCTGTTTAGAATGAAGGTCAAAGTGGAAGAAATATGGCGGTGACAGTTTCTCGACTTGTCACAAAACAAAGATGCTTTCATTGACTTAAGTGTCGAGGATGGTGTTGTAAATATCGTTACCTTGTTTTCTTGGCTGTTGGACCAGTTGGTTGAACTGAATTGCAGACACACCTCTGCTACCATGTGTGTGACACAGATCTAAGTTTACATGGGATAGACAAACACACCCTTTTGGTCTTGTACCTCCACTTGGAGTCAAAACCATCCTGTTACGGATGTCACATCCACCGCCGATGGTCAAGCAACGGGCTGTAGGAGGAGGAGTCCTGATGGAGCCTACCAGACCTTCGTCTCTGCAGGCTGACAAGCAAAGTCTTGGAGGGTTGTCGCGGATATCGGGCCTGTCCGGGGTGTCCAGTGTGTCTGGCATCTCGGGGATATCCAACGCATCTGCAGGTAGCAACCCCATGTGGACGGCAATTTTCGACTACGAAGCTGCCGGGGACGACGAGCTCAATCTGCGACGAGGGGAACAAGTCCGACTCATTTCGAAAGATGCCAAAATTTCGGGCGACGAAGGCTGGTGGACGGGAGAAGTCCACAACAAGGTTGGAATATTCCCCAGCAACTTTGTCACCAAGCCAGAAGTCGTCGATCAACTGTCGCCAGAGGGTCACGACACGATGCCTTTCGAAATCAATTTCGACGAATTGGACCTGGAAGAAGTCATTGGTGTTGGAGGCTTCGGCAAGGTGTACAAAGGGGTGTGGCGAGGCATGGACGTTGCTGTCAAAGCAGCTCGACAAGACCCAGACGAACCTGTCAGTGATACCAGGGAAAATGTAAGGCAGGAAGCAAAACTGTTTTGGCTCCTCAATCACCCCAACATTGTGATGCTGAAAGGAGTGTGTCTGCAGCAGCCCAATCTTTGCCTGGTGATGGAATATGCAAGAGGGGGATCCCTCAATCGGGTTTTAGCAGGTCGAAGGATACCACCGGACATTGTGGTGGGCTGGGCGACGCAAATTGCGCTTGGCATGCACTACCTCCACGAAGAAGCACCCATTCCAATCATGCACAGAGATCTCAAGTCAAGCAACAGTGAGTATCCTTTCCATTCGTCCATTTCCAGGCGGTGTGGAACGTTGCCATCCAGAATGCAGGCAACTTCTTCACACGTGCGTGCATACGAGGGGGAAACCAATTCTGAGTTCCGACATGATTGAGACAGCCATTAAGTGCGGGTGCACCATGACTACTCTGCACCGGGTCAGGCAACACTGTCGGTCTTCTGTGTGACCGCAGACAGTCATTTGCGCATTGTTGCTGAACAGTCAACATGAAGAGAGTGCAGGAGATGTCTTGGCAACTTCAGCAACATGTGGCCATTCATTTCTGTGTGAAATTGGGGTGGACTTTTGCCGAAATCAAGCAAGGACTGCAGACATGTTATCCACGTCTTCTGGGAGATCGGAGCATACACAAGTGGGTCTCCCAGTTCAGAGGAGGGCGTGAACTCATTGTGGACAAGCCCAGAGCCCCCAAGACCAAATCTGGGAGGAGTGCCAGGAACATCAGAAGGGTTGAAGATGTGGTTGCCACGGACAGGCGTGTCACCCTCAAGGAGATCAAGGTGAAGACCGGAATACCAACAAGTACTGTCCAGCGCATTTTGAAGAAAGACTTGAAATTGACCAAAAGGTGTTGCACATTTGTACCTGCTGTATTGACTGACACCCACAAGCAGACAAGGAGAGATGTGTGCAACCTTTACTCCAGGCTGTTTCACCAAGAACCACGTGTCTTCAGGCATGTTGTGACCATGGACGAGTCTTGGGTGTATGTTTGGGATCCCAACACCAGGAATCAAAGCAAGGAATGGTTGCGCAGAGGAGAGCCTGTGTCTCAGGTGCCAAGGAGAACAATTGCCACTGCCAAAATCATGCTGGTCTCATTCTATGATGCCAAAGGTATGATATACTATGAGTATGTGCAGCGCCCACAGACACTGAACCAGGAGACCTTCAGGGCAATCTTCAGGAGGTTTGATGCTGCCCATCACCAGCGCTGCCCTAACAGCACTGTCAGGGGTCGCAGATTTCTGCATTTTGACAATGCCCCACCACACAAGGCAACTTTGACACTTGCTCTCATCCAGGAGCTGGGGTGGACCCGCCTGCCACACCCCCCTTATTCACCAGACCTGGCGCCCAGTGACTTTTGGCTTTTTCATCGCCTGAAGAGGAATTTGAGGGGGGTGAGGTTTCCTTCTGTTGCGGACTTGAAGGAGGCTGTCAGTGATGAAATCGCTCAAATAACAGCACTGGAATATCGACACAGCATCATGGTCTCCTGGCCTAGAAGGTGGTGGCAGTGCCTGCAGGAACAGGGCAACTACTTCGAGCGGCAGTCTTGACACTTTTGACACTTTCACAAAGTTGCACATGTTCTCAGAGTGTGTCGTGACGTCGGTGGCATTGTTTTGAAAACATTCATGTCATCTATTGTTCACTCTCAGTACAATAAAGGAACAAGGTTAACTGCTTGAACCTGTCTCAATCATGTCGGAACTCAGAATTGGTTTCCCCCTCGTAAATCTGTGGGAACAAAAGTTGACGTCTTCAGTTCTCGATCTTCGCACAAGCCCAGCCCATGGTCACTGAACTGAGGCCACCAAAATGTAAAGGGGCACTCCATTACAACCAAAACTTGTCTGTTACGAGGCTGATCCCAAAACTCCTTTTCGCTGTCGACGGCCACTTACGAGTGCACGCGGTTTATTCACGTAACCATTGAAGGCAAATGGTCTGTGTCGGCACACAGGAATGTCAACATGTCGATCGACAGCGAAAAGGAGTTTTGGGATCAGCCTCGTACCACTGCATTCGTACGAGGCAACATGACTGTTTCGGTCTCCATAAATTGAACGACCCTCGTTTGTCCCGACATCATTCCGACATCATTCCCAAACTGGTGCTTGCAAACACCACAGCTTCGATGCAAAAGCAGTGGTATCCGGACGTGTGCGAAGCATTTTTCCATCAAAGTTTCAGCTGCTGATCAGTAGAATCCGTCGAGTGTTGCCGCAAATCTTGTCCGGATCGACTTTGCCTGGATTGAAGACAGAAGAAACGGAGTAATTCAAAGTGTGGGTGGGGTTTGCTTCAGCCACATTGTGTGAAACGCGGGGTGCGAGTACGGTGTCCGTTTCTGCTTTGAGATTTGGTTTTGCGGTTGTGTTGCAAACCGGGGTTCTCACACAGTGCAAAAATGGTTCCTGTAAAAGCACACAATAACTTTTCGAGGCCTTTGGTTGAGAAAGGAGTTGTGTGATTGAACAGGAACTATTCTTGTAATGAACCCATTCCTACCACGATGCAAGCACACACGACAGATCGCTACGTTACACATTCTGTCTTCTGACAAAATACTGAATGGTGGAGAACTATTTTTCAGCTCTCCAAAAAAAGCTTGTGCACCCCTTCCCCCCCCCGTACGAAATGTCTGTGAACAAAATTATTGGACACCACTACAATGGAAGCCGAGTACTTTGCTAGTACGAGTATCGTATTCTGGTTTCGGTTGGAAAGTGGCGGTGCAAGGCGGTGAACAGGAGTCTTCAAAACTCACTCGGAGGCAGATTCGGTGCAGATTTTCATGAATAATGCATGCAGCTGGTTTCTCGTGAGACCATCACACAACTGCTGCTCAATGAAAAAGTCCAAATCCGGAAATTAACCCTCAGGCTCGGCTCATTTGATGCGCGGACTGGGCAGGCTTGTGCGAGTTGTGACCGAGGTGTACACTTGAATTTCGCATCAGCTGTGGTGATCGGACGAACCGAGAGGTGTGTCCCGATCTCGGCCATATGTTGCCTGATGGCATCGCAGAGGCGTTTTCCATTTGATGTCGTATTGCCTCCAAAAACAATGATTTTGCGTTGTGTCGAGACCTTTGAATTCAGCCATGTCATGACAGAATTACTGTGCCTTCACCGATGGTTAACCTGGGAGCATGGCGTGACGATACATTGTGTGCGGGGACTGACCATGATTGAGCACCTGAATTAGTATTCGAGGCGCAGTCAGAAACAAGGGTAGGTCCTTCCGGAGGTGTCGAAGCAGAATTGCCTGCGGCGCTGAAGCTGAAACTGAGACAAGTGATGTTTGAGGACGTCCGGATGGAGGGTGGAGGACCGTAAAAGGATCGCGATACAGCTGTGAGTGCGAGTATTGCAATTTAAAATGTACGAGTATCTTTTCAACCATTCAAGACACTTGATGTTCAGCAGCAATGACGGGGGTTCACAGCGACGACACACGTGCGCACTTTTCGCTGGCGACAAAATCGAAAGTCTCCTTGTGGCTTCGCGACGCGCGAGCCGTTTGCGTGTGCATGTGCAGTGTCGTTGCACGCGCTGTTCGTATTGATCTCAACCCGGCATTGACCTGTTTGTTGCATGCCAAGTGCAAATGAGTTTAATCATTGATGCCAAATGCTCCTGTTGTTGAACTCGAAAAGATTCTTTTTTCAGTCGGAAGCTGCGACGGCGTTGTCCCTGATTCAAACCTTTCAAGCTGTACGAGTACGTCTTTTCCAGTCTCTCAGTGTTACGAGGCTGATCCAAAAACTTCTTTTCGCCGACCAGAGTTGTTTTGGTCTGTGGCCGACTTTATTTGCGTAACAGGCAAGCACAGCAGAATGCGTGCACGCATGTCTGATGTCAACAAACTGTACACTGTTAGAATTGGGTTCTCCACTTTACTGTCCAAAAAGTATCACTGCAGGAGTCCTTCAAAGTACTGTCCTTGATGATTCACACAGCGTTGCAGGCGATGTGGCCATCTTCTCAGGATAGCATCTGAGAACTCCTGGGCTGGAAACTCACCCAGCAGACGATCTGCCTCAAACTCCAGTGTGTTCAAATCAGGGAACTGGATGCCTCACAGTTTCTTCTTCAGTTTGGGGAAGAGAAAGAAGTCATTAGGTGCAAGATTGGGACTATATGGGGGATGCTCAAGGACTCTGATGTGCCTCCTGCCAATCCAGTTTTGGGTGGTGTCACAGGTGTGCACCGACGCATTATCATGGTGCAAAACAAACTCTCCACTGCGCCAAAGTCTGGTTCTTCTATGTTGGATGGCAAGGAGCAAATTGTCCAGGACTCTGGTGTACACAAGGCCAGTGATGGTTTAATCTCTCACAGATTCCCTGTAGACAAGGCCCTTGTGATCAAAGAATGTGATCAACATGCACTTGGAATGGCAAGTTCCCCATCCTTGAAGGGGCTTCTGTGGTCTTGGTGCATTGCAATCGAGCCACTCCTTGCTGTTCTGTTTGGTCTGTGGAGTGTACAAGTGGATGTAGCTCTTGTTGCCTGTGATGACCTTCTTCATGAGTCCACGCTCATCATGAATCCAATCCAGTGTCTCCTGTGCACATCTCAGTCTGACTTGCTTCTTGTGGTCATTTAGTTCATGAGGGACAAACTAGGCTGTCTTCTTGAAGTAGTTGAGGTCACCTCGAAGGATCCTGTGGACACTGGAGTGTGACAACTGGACTCGCAAGGCAATGTCTGTGACTCTCTGGGTTTGATCTTGATTGACAGCATCCACCACAGCTTCAACGTTCTCCTCACAGCATGCAGACATTGGTCGACCACTCCTTTCCAAATCTTGCACTCTGTCCCTGCTGCCTCTGAATGGTCTCAGCCAAGTCCTCACAGTTTGCACAAAATAGGCTTCATTCCCAAAAACATACCACAACTCCAAGTGGATTTCACTTGCAGGCTTGTCCTGTGTCCACCACAACCACCAAATAATTGAGCGCTGCAGTACTCGGACAGAAATACCAGGAAAAACTACTCCTGCCATCTCGACAGCCGGCAGAAAGAACAGGGCTTTCAGAGTGCAGATTGACCTTCCAGCAAAGTGACCAACAGTCGGAAGTTCCCCAGATGGACACATATTGATTTCTGATCAGTCTGACACGGTCAAACTCGTAACAGGTCGAGAACATGCCGATGGTCGGCGAAAGTTTTGGGATCAGCCTCGTACCCTTCTTCTGGCAAGCCTAATTTGAAACCAGGATTCATCACAGGTCGGTATCAACTGCAGTTTTCGCACATTGCATACTGTATTGTTGAACTGTTGCAGAAGTTCGTTTGGAAACTGGTAGATCTTGCATAGTCACCAATCTTCCTTCCCCCTGTGCAATACGAGGCATGATCCTTTGCTGAGGCGAAATGTTCTTCAACATGAGCAGTCTGCACGACCAATTTGGCACCATTTGCACCCAGTCTGACTACAGCAATGTGTCTTGGTGAGACAATGACCTGCACTGTGGCATTTTTACTGCCGGCAGACACTGCACAGGACATTTTTTTGACCAGTTGAAAGATGAAACGCCCTGCTGAGCTTTCTGACTTCATGGAGCAGTGAGTCATCAAATTTTGTGTGTGCCTACAGTGGAACTTCACACAGATCAGGACCTCTCTGCACACCTGTTATGGTCAAGTTTTGTGTGACGTGAGTATCTACAAATGGATGGCAAAGTTCAAATCTGGCAGGACATCAGTGGTGGACAAACCTAGGGCTGCCAAGCCCAAAACTGGATGCTCCAGAGCCAACATCTGCCGCATTGAGATCCTTTTGGTGCAGGACAGGTGAGTAACTGTCTGCAAGCTGTCTGTCAAAACTGGAGTTGGCTTCACAACTGTGCAGAGAATACTCAGGAGAGACTTGAAACTGAGCAAGAAATGTGCAAAGTGGGTGCTACACTTCCTCACAGACCAGCAGAAGGCACACAGAATGGCAGTGTATGACTTCTGGGCATGCCTTGTCGACCACAGCCCATGCATTCTGAGACATCTGGTGATAACTGATGAGTCTTGGGTGCATGTGTATTACCCCCAGTTCCACCAGCAGTCCAGGGAGTGGCTGCACCCCAGGGAGACAAGGCCAGAGAAGCCCAGGAGAGAGATTGCAACTGTCAAGATCATGATCATCACGTTCTTCAACACCTGGGGCCTCATCTACTATGAGTACATACAGAGGCCCCAGACTGTGAACCAGATCTATTTTCATGTGATCTACCATCAGTTCCATGAAGCCTTCATGAGAAGATGACCCAACAGCACCATCAGGGGATGTCTCTTCATACACATGGACAATGCCCCCACCCACATGGCTATTTTGACAAGGCAACTTACCAGGCAACTCGGCTGGACTCTTGTACCACACCCTCTGTACAGCCCTGACTTGGCACCGAATGATTTTTGGTTTTACCACAGACTGAAAAAGAACATCAGAGGAGTCAGATTTCCAAGTGTCCAGGCACTCAAAGAAGCTGTGTCCAACTACGATGATCTATCATTTAATTCTGAGAATGGTCTTGATCGGAACCTTCTGCAATTATTGTGCAATGTGACCCAATTTGTACCCAAGCAGACTGTAAAACAGTGGAAACTGTGCCAAAGAGCTTCAACATGTGCAAATGTTCCGATCATGACCATTCTCAGAATTAAATGATAGATCCTCGTAGATTGCCCTCATCCCATCCAGAGATTACCAACACTGCATGCTGCACAGCTGGAGGAAGTGCTGGGCACGGTGTCAGGCCCAGCAGGGAGGCTACTTTGAGGGCATGGACTGATGAGCACAACAGAGATGTCAGATAGGAACTTTGGAGTCATTGCCCATGTTTGACAGTGTGCAGAGTTGTTATTGTTGTTGTTTTGGTCAGACTCGTATCGCCTATTCATACACATAAGTGCATTGAAGGAATGGAGTTGACTGCTCACATGCTCGTCTGCTCATGTTGAAGAACAGGTCGCCTCAGCAAAGGATAATGCCTCGTACTCCTTGTGCAGCTTGTAAACAGTTGCGTGAGAGCGGATGCGATGTCCAAAAACTCCTGTCAGTTTCCTCAAAGTCTCAGCAGGCGGCTGCAGAACCAAACCCAACTCGCTGGACCACCAATCTCATTGGTACTCGTACGAGGTGGACGCATTGGTTGTCTTTCCTGATACCAACATGCGGACCTCACTGGTCGATTTGACCAAATTGAAAAGCCCGAGTGGTGACCAAAACAACCTCAGGGTGTTTGAAGATCAGCTGCAGTTTATTGGAATTAGTGTCACTCTCTTCGTTGTGGACAGAAAAAGTGAAGTTTACAATGCACTGGCACTTTCACAGTGTGTCTGGGAATGGCATTGACCAGTGCCATTTGACCTGCGATCATCGGATTTCGCACAGCTTGTGTCTGTGCGCAAGTACGAGTGTCGGGAAATGTAGAGGTATCCTTCGTTTTTTTCCACGGAGATTGTTGCTCTTTTACGAGACACGTTTGCTCACCTCTGCAAGTTCGTAGTTGCCGAATTTGCAGTTGCTCAAGAGTGACAATGTTGTGTCAACAACAAAGTGCATTCTACAGTCGATCGTCTCACTGAGGAATATGACAATTCTCGTATTCAATGAAAAGAGTTTTCGGTATCTTGTTCTCATCTTGAGCTTGCTTTGATCGTGGCGTATGGATACGAGTTCAATGGAGGTTTGGTCATGGCGAGACTGGTTTGCCAAGAAGACATCGGGACTCGAAAGACACCACGAACGAAAGCAGCCAAGTCGCGAATGGTGGATCAAATCAAGACTGAGATCTCAAGATGCAATGAAAAACTGGGTCTCGAGATCACACACACTGATGGTGATGGTTGACCTACCTGCCTCTGAACGCCCCTCGAGCGTGAATTCTGCGATTTGCTCCACGCCTGAATGCATTTTCAGTGGAAATTTTTTGAAAGAAGTTGTCACTACTCGTATTGTCAATTTGCGAGGACGGGTGACTAACGTCAGAACAAGTGAGAATGTTTTCTTCGACAACAACGCATTTTCACTGCCTCCATACCTGAAAGCAGTTTCAACTGTCTGACTTCCTTGTGTGAATTATGTGACGCAAAAGACTAAAAAGAGATCGAACCACAGGACAGACAATTGAAATTTTCGTTGAATCAATCATTTCGGAAACGTTTCCCGTGGACAGATCCTCTCAGCAGAAGGAACAAGAAAGGGAAAATGATTCTGGCCGTCGTTGATAGCTCGCATGGTCGTTTGCAGGCGCAGCTGCCGACTCGCAAAGCTGCATTATTTGCACCATTTGGGATGCTGGGAAGAACAAATTGTTTTTATTGCCACATATTACACAGGAATCGCGGTCCATTCATGGTCAGGCCAGTGGATAGCTGGGCGCCTTGCGAAACAGACGAGGGGGCTGAAACTGGGACTGCAGGTTTCCCCAAAAAGAACAAACCGTGAAATCAGTTTATAACATCATAAACGTCAAACGCACAGTGAGTGAGACCAAAGGACTCCAGTCCCTAAAATTGGCAAATGGATGACTGCAACTCAGGTTGAAAACAGCCGGGAGAAGAGTGAGGGAGGGACAAACGAGGAGCCTCGCATACCGAATTGAAAACATTCAAAACTTGTTCAAATGGCAGAATTGCTTCACAAAATGCAGTGCTGGGGAGGCGTGTCAGCTCCGTGTCAGTAATTTGATACTTTTTGCATCGATTGAGGTATTGACTCGTCGTTGTATTGATTTGTTGCCTTGTTCCTGATTGCCAAATGTCAAAAGCCTGAAGGATGCCTGTGCCAACACGAGACTTGTGCGCATCCTTCATGCGTCGTTCAAGGTCCATGGCTGTCTTCATAATGCAACGAGTAAACTGACGAGTGCACCCACTGGAATCATGATTCTGTAGCAGGGATACGAGTCACATGCAGACCGTGTGCCCATTCAAGTGGCATTGCAGGACAATGAAATTGTTCCCACGACACGCGTTTCACCAAACAGACTCGTAAAAAATCGCAAATTCGCGTGTTTCTGTTGTGCTTGGGAAACGTGATTTGCCCCCGTGCTGGTCTCCAAACACCGTGATGTGGTGTGATGTAAACGGGTCATCACCATCACCCTGTGTCACACATTAGGTTGGTCCCAGACAAGTCGAACCCATGGACCAGTATGACTTTTCGAGGGAAACTTGTTCATAAATACTCAGGCATACCTGTGCAACGCCATGCATATGGATGGTTACGCAAGAGTACGGGTATGCGCAGGTATGGATGTGCATGAGTACAGTCGACTCTCTTTACCATGGACACCCATGCGTACATGGCTTTTTGTCCACGGTTGACAGAGTGTCCACCTTAAGGAGAGTCATGAATATTAATGAGCTTTGCCAGAAAGTCTTGAAGGTAAAGGTTGTTTCCTCAGTAAACAGCCTTAACCTTGGCCTTTGTAGCCAAGGACATTTGGTTCATGAATATTTATGAGTTATGGTATTTAAGGAGAGATAGATCTGTCAAGGTCTGTCAATCACTGACTTTTTCAAGAAGTTGTAATGTGTAAAGGAGGTACAAAAAGATTGTTTCACA
>JAAUXT010147610.1_pt1 | contig 26727 bp, 24 predicted proteins | sample 7278171 | NCBI WGS metagenome assembly JAAUXT01 (sample SAMN14350112, study PRJNA611818) | marine sediment metagenome | isolation source: surface marine sediment (1.8m) | place: French Polynesia: Moorea | collected 2018-08
CCAATCATGTTCTCCTTGCACATGCAGGTAGTATTACTTCAGGCCAACCAAATTTGTTCAAAAATTGAAAAATCACTGGCTTTTGGCTATGGCTGGCCTTCATTTTTTCCCCCCAAGATGGACAGACGCGGATACACGGGCAAACCAATATCAGCTCGCTACCGCGGCTGATAAAAATGTTACAAGGACCTCGTCAGCAGCGAGCACGGTAGGACCTTGGAAGCGAGCATTCAGGGCTACAGCATTCCGGGCTACGAGCCTTCATTCAATCAAGTGTTCCGTGTATTAAAAATCCTGGAATGCGACAAACGAACCATCTTGTTCCAACAGCTGAAAGCAGGTCGTTATTCTTCAGTGAATATATCTCCATATCGAACAGAACTGATCGTGTTATGTTTGCATGGAGTTTCACTACGCCACGCTTGAGTTCGTTGCCAAAAATACATCACATACAGCACGAAGCAGGAAGGCAATGCGAAAAGCCAGGTAGATCTAGCTCACCGTGCATCAAGCGAATCAAAGAAGCATCAAGAGATGAGGAAAACAATATTTTGTCATCCAGGATTTACGTTCATCTGAACTGCAACTGTTTCAACCTCGCGAGTCGGAGTTGAAGGACTGCAGCATGGGATGGTTTGTCAACGAGTGCCCGAAATGGGTTGCGATGGTAAGGCTCCATTTAGAACCATACATCTCAAGGCACGTAGATCTACATAACAAAGAAAAGCACATTGCGCAGCAATTCACATGCATATCTCTGAATCTAGGTGCTGTGGTTGGCTTCGAATGTGGTCGTTGCAGTCCTGTTTTTCCTGAAGTACTCCTCCCCGGCTGAGTATTTCTACCTGCGACACCTTATTGGGGTGAGAAGCTCCACTTCTTCCTGTTCACACAACAGATCCACACAATCTGATTGATCTCAACTCAATTTCTGACTGGCTGATGTAGGTGTCGCTGCCCCTGGCCCGCGCCAGCGCCGCCGTGCTCAACCTCAACTGCGCGCTCATCCTGCTGCCCGTCTGTAGAAACCTGCTGTCGCTGCTCAGAGGCTCCTGCGCGGTCAGTGTCGCTCGCACAACCACAGCTTGCGTGCGTTTTCTCTGTCATCAGAATCTGTGCATTTGGAAACGGAGGTGTTCGCACTGCTTCTGCAGTGATGATTCCTAGTCCCTGTGTCAAGCAACCAGGGACATCACAGCCCTGTGAGCTTCACACGAAGAAACACGGTGCAGAGACACAGTGACACAGTGTTCGTGAGCAAAGACGGTGCCAATTTGGTTGATGAGGGGACTGCAACGGTACCATATTTGTGAACATCGCTTCATTTCTGTCCGACTTTTCTTGACATCAGCGCTGTCCGAAGGTGGTGCGGAGAACACTGGACAAAAACCTGACGTTTCACAAGCTCTGCGCGTACATGATCATCCTTGCCACAGGTACCGTTGGTTTCAATCATCATTCACTTGAAAAGACATCAGTCTGCTTGCCTCTAACGCCCACAAGCAAATCGGACTCGTTCTGTTAATTTGACCATTTTGTTGCGATTCGCAGGAGTTTTTCCTTCGTGATTCAGCGCCGTTCATTGGTTCACAACTTTCTCCCAGGTGTTCACTACTGGTCTCACACGAACAACTTCGAGCGCTTCCTGCGCGCGCACGAGGACGACGGGCTCAAGATGGCACTGACGGGGCTCGTCAACTCTCCCAACCCCATCAGGTCATCCGACACGGTACTGACCTCCGACAGTCATCTTCTGAAAAGCTTTATTCGCCCGACGTGGCTCTCAGACGTCAGTCACAAAACAGCTTCACGATCTCATCAACGTACGCGTATCGGTCACCATCGACAATGGCAACAACGCCAAGGCGGTGATGCGATCCCATTGACCTTTGCAGTGTGACAGCCCCTTGAAGACCTGACTCGAACTTTGGTTTGATTCCATTCCACACACTCCTCCCTGCAGAACCCTATGCTGGAGCTGGTGCAGACGTGGGCCGGAGTGACGGGAATCGTCATCACTCTCTCCCTCATCGTCATCTACTCCTCCGCCACTGCAGTCATCAGGTGCGCGTGCGTCTGCTCCCTTCTGACATTCACGCTGCAACGTCATTGTGACCAAGGGTGTTACGTATTCTGCGAACGGGACTGCCACCCCAACTTTCATTGGTACCACGCTTTTTTTGCCCCACAAAGCAAAGATAGCGCTCGAACACCACGCACATTCTCCTTCACAGGCGCTCGTACTTCGAGGTGTTCTGGTACACGCACCACCTCTTCGCTGTGTTCTTCATCGCACTCTGTGTTCATGGCTCCGGGTGAGTTCCTCCGCACAGCTCCTTCCGTCCCTCCGGTATTGAGACTGGGAGCACACTCTCAGTGACGCGGCATCCAGCGACGCGACCGTCGCTGCATTAGGTTTGCATCTGTGTCGCCCCAACTGCCCCCAGAGTGATCAAAAGATGCAGCATCAGCCCCCACACAAACCCAATGGGGTGATGCGATACCCTGTCATCACGACACAACAGCACGACGCAACAGCGCGTCGCTCTTGAGTGTGTCTGCACCCTGACATTTGGTGACCGTCATGTTGAGGGTGCAGTCATACGCGTTTCTGCATGCCGCCACATGTTCTTGCAATCACCATCGCAGGGGTTTGGTGAAGTCGCAATCGAACCTGGATGAGCATGATCCCGAGGCCTGCTTCCATCAGCACGAACTGTGGAACAAAATCCACCAATGTCCCTACCCGGAATTCAAGTCAGGGAGTCCGAAGGTAAAATCCAGTTCTGAATCCAAAATTCGGGCCTGGTCTTGTTCGTCGTGCTCAGATACCCAGTGGAACTTCCGTTTCAGACATGGATGTGGGTGGTCGGACCCGTGTTTCTCTACATCTGTGAAAGATGTGTTCGGTTCTTCCGGAGTCAGCAGAGAGTCGTCATCACAAAGGTAGGAAAGCCCGAACATCGATGTTGCACAAGAGTTTTTCTCTCTTTCCTGGCCTCTCACAAGCACATCCCAACATTGAACATTGGCAACGTTCTTCCTGTCTTCAGGCTGTCAAGCATCCGTCCAAAGTGATAGAACTCCAGATGAGGAAGAAGGACTTCAAGATGCAGGCGGGGCAGTACATCTTCCTCCACTGTCCCAGCATCTCCCACCTCGAGTGGCATCCGTTCACTCTCACATCCGTAAGACTCAGTCCATTTCGAGAAAACAGGCGTTACAATCACATGTATGTGCCACACGCACTGATCTGCAGGCGTCTCCTGCGACACACAGCAGTCTGCAAAACAGACGCGTGTATTTTTGGAGCCTCTGTTCAAAATACCGTGCACACCACAAAGAAGGAAACCCAGGTTTCTGGAAAGAACAGATCCATTTTTTTTTCTGATTGACACAGGCGCCACAGGAAACGTACTTCAGCGTGCACATCCGGACGGTCGGAGACTGGACTAACAAGTTGCTGCAGCTGTGTTCAGAGGGAGAAGACTTCAAGACGACAGCGGACCTGCCGAGGTACAACCGTACTGTCTGTCATCATGTTCTTCATTCTTACTGAATACTTTTGACGAATCTCCAGACAGACCAACAACACCTTTCGGCAATTCTTGCATTTAAAACAATTGCAGATTGTCGCAACTTTGAACACCACAAAAAGCCAACCAACTGACAAAACAGACATGTGCAAGCCAACAACCTGTGCAAGCTAACAAAACACAGACCACACAAGACGCACACACACACACACACACACACACTCACACACACACACACTTCCCTGCAGAGTCGCGGTGGATGGACCGTTCGGCACGGCGAGTGAGGACGTGTTCGATTACCAGGTCGACATGCTCGTCGCCGCTGGCATCGGAGTCACTCCGTTCGCCGCCGTCATCAAAGATATCTGGTAAAAATTCAACCTCGTTCACACCACGTCCAACAACAGATGTCACCAATTGTCAAAGGTCTCTTCATCCACTGAAGTTTTTGACCAAGCTGCCTGTACACTGATTCCAGGTACCGGTATCTGGACCCATCCTACCATATGAAACTGCAGCGAATCTACTTCTACTGGATCTGCCCGGACACGAATGCGTTTGAGTGGTTTGCAGATCTGCTGAAGGAGATGGAGAGACAGATGATCCAGGCGGACCGTAGGGAGTTCGCTGACTTCAACATCTACCTCACCCGCGGCTGGGACAGGACCATGGTACCGTGCCCACCCAAGAACACGTCGAGCACAACGGCACACCGCACCTCAAACTATTGCATTTGGTTTCTTAATTTCTGGTCCCGAATTTCCAATGAAACAAAGGAGTCACACTTCGGTGCAAGACGCACCTCTTCTTTTGATCCTTTTTTTTTTTGGGTGGGGGGGGGGACACAACAGCCAGCGCGCATCGAAACATGGGCAGGAACTGTTCGACCTGCACTCACACGTACTCAGCTTCAGCGGGTGAGATCAACACAATTCACTTGATTCTCAAGCCTTTTGGTTTGTCTCTTCTCGTCAGGCTGCCAACATTGCAGCGAGAGCCGAGGACATTTACGACGCAGTGACGGGACTCAGATCAAAAACCTTCTACGGAAGACCGAACTGGGACGAAGAGTTCCAAAGGGTCGCCCAAGAAAATCCTGAGTAATGTTCCCTCACAACTTTCTACATTTTCGACTTTCACGACACGATACCAAACACTGCACCTTTTCAACAGATATCTGACAAGCCTCTGAGATCTGGATTGGCATATTTGACGCACCTTTGGGGAGTTGAAAGACAACTGAGACCATGTTTTTTCAGGTCAAAAGTTGGCGTTTTCTTCTGCGGACCGAAGGTTTTGTCTGACCAGCTCAACACGATGTGCAACAAACATTCCAAGAACAAGTCTGCCACGTTCTTCTTCAACAAGGAGAATTTCTAACTGCCCAACGTTTGATCAAACGCACAACACACGTCAAGGAGTTCCATTCTTTTGTGTTATTTATTCCTGTTGGTTTATTCCTTTTCCTCAAATAGAGGTGAATAAACAAACAAAAATGTGCCTCTTCACTTGCCTACCAGTCTTGAATCGATTGAGAACATACAGCTGCATTGAAATCACATTTCTATCACGACACTGCACTCCCCTCCCTCTTCCCTTTCAACCTCCAGCTTTGCACAAAGGACACAGCTGTGTTAAGAGTGCGAACTGGTCTCTGGAGTACAAGTCGCAATTCAGTCCCTGAAGGTACCACCAAATCAAACATCCAACAGTCATTCCTTCTTGCACCGCCGTTGCGGTTTTTATTCCGATGTGGATTGGTCAACAACACACCAGAAATGCCCATCCAATGATTTCATGTCCATGCAGATTGTCAAACCAAATCCCTTCGATCTCCTGCCAGAATCCATGCCGCCCTCCCCCCCCCCCACCAGTCACCCTTACAGCGCAAAAGCTCATTGTCCTCCTTTGGTTCTCCGACACCAGAGTTTGCATTGTCATTTCTACTGAACACATGCATCCTTACCACTGTTTTCGTGGTAACGTCATCAGTACGGCGTCACCGTTGCGGCGGCTACGTCCTGCCGTGGCTACGTCCCTCGTGCCAGCACATCCTCAACATACGGGTTCTTCTTCTCGTCCACCTCTCGCTTCAGTTTCTCCAGCTCTGCCCGCAGCGCGTCCTCCGACAGTCCCGAGGCCTCGAGCGTTCGCGCCTTTTCCACGAACTGCGCGATGATCGCCTCACCCTCCTGCCGAGGACAACGGGGAAGAGTGAAATCACTGAATAAGACACGAAAAAATGAGGGCGCACGCGTGTTTGGCATGCATACTCACGGAGGAGTTCAGAATACTCGCACGCACGCACGCGCACCACATTGTTCGTGATCCGAACCTGTTTGGCGACTTTGCGTCGCTTCACGGCCGGTTCGTCCGCTCCCTCCAGGCCCGTCCCGGTCAGGTCGATGTTCTGGAAATCCTCCAGTTCACTCGCCTTCTTCTTCGCGTCCTGGCAACAGAAAACAATTGACACTCAATCTCACACAGCACAAACTCAATTCAGTCACACATAGCACCGAGCACCGATCGCTCTTGGACAAAGCGGTTGAGGCCAACAAGGTCGAACTCAGACGATTTTCGTTTTCTCACTCACGTCAATGACGCTTTTCGGGAAGTGCGCGAGTTCCGCGACGTGGATTCCAAAGCTCTGATCGCAAACACCTACAACAAAGAAAAACGAGATGACTTTCAGGTCACTTGTCGGTCAGGCCGTAGATGAAGAAATCCGTAGCAGAGCCATAAAGCCACAAAACAAAATGGCAGCCCCCAGGTATAATGGCTGCCCCCACATAAGAAAACTAAAATGGCTACTCTCAAGAGCCCAAATGAGATGTTGCCTCCTCAGCAGCCAGCACATAAATGATACTTATACTGTTTCCCAGGCCCAAAAATTGCAAGATGGCTACCATCAAAGCCTTTTAGCCAATCAAAATGTGATGATTTAATCGATTTATTCAATCAAAATGTGTTATGTGTTCCTGCCCTGAACCTGGCATAAACGCTCACATGTGGGGGGATGGGGGGTCCCTCAAGACCTAAATTTTCTAAGTCCAAAACTAGGGGGGGCTCAAGACCCACAATTTTCTTAGTCTGAAACCAGGCAGGGTCCCTCAAGACCCAAAAATTTTTTTAGTCCAAAACTGGGGGGGGGGTCCCTCAAGACCTGAATTTTTTTGAGTCCAAAACTAAGGGGGGGGGTCCCATTGGCTGAAAATTTTCTAAGTCCAAAAACCCTAACAAAATTGAAAATTTTTTTCAGGTCAGATCTGGACCTCCCAGCAAATTTCCCAATGGGGGGGGGGGCGCTCAGCATCACACATCACAGACAGACACATACTGCCAATATAAGTCGCACCTTCCGCGACTAAAAAACATTGGAAACACCGACAAAAAGTGGACCAACATTCTTCTGCTGAACAACCCATTGAACTGTCTTCTTTCTTGGTTGTCTGTCAAATGCTTTGCACGTTTCAGTGTTTACGTACAGTTTCAGTTGGGTCACTGCAGGCAGCAGAACACACAATTGTCATGGAACCACATCCAGTTCACCTGGTTTGACGCGGTACAGCAGTGTCAGCGTCTCATTGGTCGTCAGCGCGGTCACGTGCAGGTTGTTGACGGACGGCACCTCGTCCGCCAGCGCCGTCAGCTCGTGGAAATGCGTCGCGAACAGACAACACGCGCGGATTTTCGTCGCGATATATCTACAAACACGAAGAAGAGTCCAGTTTGTTTTCAGGGCACCTCGAAAATCCTGCGCGAAACGACTGAGAAAATACAGAAACAGAAACTTACTCTGATATCGCCCAGGCGAGACCGAAGCCGTCGTAGGTGGAGGTTCCTCTTCCGAGTTCGTCGATGATGATGAGGGAATCGCACGTCGCGGTCTGCAAACATTTGCGATGTCTTTTGACGTACACTGCTTTTTCTGATTGATCCTCGCGAAGAAATTTGCGGTCCTTTTCCACTGCCTCAGTTGTTTGGGAAAATTTACCTTCAGAATTGAGGTGGTTTCCAGCATCTCAGCCATGAACGTTGACACCCCCTTGAGCATGTTGTCTCCGGCCCCAACTCTCGCGAGAATGCAGTCAACGATCGAGATCTCAGCCTCAGTGCAGGGAACAAAACTCCCCAGCTGTGCGAGCAACACGATCGCGCCAACCTGCAATTTTCAAGGAGAAAACAGTTGAAATGCACTTCAAATACACGTCCACGAATGGTAAAATGGGTACACAAAATCCCGTGCGTGTACTCCACAACGAACGACTCACAGATCTAATGTAGGTGGATTTTCCTCCCATGTTGGGTCCTGTGATGATGTGGAACATTTCTCCATCTGGAAAAGAGAGGAATGAAAATGTGAAGAAACGTCATCAAGCAGACGACACCTGAAGAAGCACGAAAAAACTTCTCCGCGGAAACACCTTTGTCGAAGGTCACGTCGTTCGGGATGAACGACACATCGTCCTGCATCTCCAAACATGGATGTCGCGCCGCCTTCAGCTTCAAGATCCCGGAACCTGAAAAGGCGCACGTCAAAAATTGTCAACAATTGTCGCTTTCACTGGACACACAGAACAGAAAAAGCGGTTTGTTTTTCACACCACCCAACGAAAGTGAGCGAGCGGTGCTCGTCCCTTTACCCGTTGTGTAGCCCCGGCCTCGGTGTGTACAACAAAGCAGCAAGGTACAATGGATGGGCTAACAAGGACACAGCGATACGGGGATGTTTCAATTTCTGGCGAATGAATTGCATGTTGAGCGGTCATGTTCATACTCTTGGACACATCCAGGTAACACAGTTCTGTCAGAACATAGGAGACAAATTGATCATGATTCTGCATGCAATTCATTCGCCAGAAGTTGAAACATCCTCGTATAGCACGACTGGAGACCATTCTGCCGTGAGAAGGTATTCCATTGGGCAAACGAAAAGTACGGGGCTTCAACTGGACAAGAGGTGAGAGAGCGGACCTTTTGGCAGCAGCTTGGGGCGGATGTACTTGTTGGGCGCGCTTGTCGCGACGCTCGCGAAGCTCACGAGGACGTCCATCTGCGCGATGACGTCACTCAGCAGCAGCATCGGCTCCGCGTATCCCGCTGCGGGAAACAAAACAAGAAATGATTACGATGAGTTTCAATGATTTGTGAAAGTAATTTTCGTACACCCCAAAGGTTGCATGGGAAAACAACGCTGCGTGCTGGAGACCTGCGATCGACATAAGCATTGGAAGCACCGGTCCTTTTCCTTTTTTGCTGGACTTGAGAGAAATTTTGTTTTCCCATTTGCCTGACTGAGGAGGAGCAGTACAATCGTGGGTCAAAATGTCAAAATCCACACTGGCCAACTCGAACACTGCCTGACGGCAGGTCAACCAAAATGAATCAATTTCGTCTGGGACATACCCGACCCTGGAACAAACTATTTCATAGATTTCAAGTCAAATCCAAAGCAATCAAACACAACTCGTGTTCTTGACCAACATTTGGCCACAAAGACACCACACGTCAGAAGAATCAAGGAGCACAAAATTCGCGGCAAAACCTCTTTTTTTAAACAGACGTTGGAAATGTGTGAAAGAAATCCAGCAGAATGAAACTCACCTGCGATGTCCATGATTTCAGCGACGACGCTCTTCTGCTGCTCGAGGTACTGCTCCTTGTGCTGCAGGAACTGCTGGTTCAGTTCGCGCAGCAGCGCGTCGCGGAACCGAACTCCCGCCTTGTTCGTGTCGAAGATGGCGTACTTCTTGTTGTTGCGCAAATTCTTTTCGTCCTGCAAACAACCGGGGCGTTTTCAACCGTGCCATGGCTTTCCACGTGTCTACGTTGCCGTGTGTCAAGTTTTCACAGCAGCCTGTCTCGGCTCAGATACAAGCCACTCACTTTTCTCGTCACTCTGAAGAAATATCCCAGTTGCGCGTTGGACTCGAGCTTCAGTACTTTCTTCGGCTCCATCCCCAGATCTTTGGCGGCCTTCGGCAGAGTCTGCTCGATTTCCGCTTCGATCTCGTCCAGATTGTTGCGAAGCGCTGGTGTGCAAAATTCGACAAGTGTTGAATTCTGACAACACAAAATTCTACAACACCAACTTGAACGGGTAATTTTGCTCCACCTCTTCCAACAGAGACTATGTTCCAACAGCTTCAGCGTCAAACGAGCGACACGCCACAATGGGACAACATGCTTTCAGTGAAAGGTCCCCCTCAGTGTGACTTACTTTTCAACGTGTCATCAAAGTCTGGCTTTACAACGTATTGCTGCCTGTCGACCTGGGACAAATCCATCGTGGCTTCCACCATCTCTTGGAACTTGCGGAAATCCATCAACAGTTCCTGGAAAAGTTTTGTGCGTGTTCAGAAGCGATCCTATCTCGAAGAGCAGGAAAATATCAAGACCAATTTTCGTTTGACTCTGGGGTTTGTTGCAATGGGAATTTACCTTGAGAGGATTTGCGAAGATTTGCATCAGCAACAGCCTGTGATTTCCGTCGTGTTGTTCCAAGGCGTCCAGCAAGTCACACAGCTTTGTGATGGCCTGGTAAACTCGATACATGTCCTGCAACAGCACGTACGAGGTGAAGTGAGTTTGAAAACAATATACAGAATAAATGAATGAATAAATGAATGAATGAATGAATGAATGAATGAATGAATGAAGTGTCACAGACCTGCAGAGTTGCTCTCTTCCTCTGAAACTTCTTGGCGAGTCTCTGGAAATCTGGCACTCTGGGAAGATGGTTTTCACACAGAAGCTGCCTCAGTTGCGTGTCCTCAACCAGTGATTCCACGATGTTCTGTCTCTCCTCTGCAAAAGACGACTTCGAATACAACTTCGGTTGGACAACAAAAGGTTTGACAACAATTGAACAAAGTATTTTGCTCCTACCAATTCTGTTGATATCCATCAGCGGCTGTTTGACCCACTGGGCGAGTAACCGCTTCCCTTGTCCGGTTTTGCACTGGTTCAGCAGACCGAGGACACTCTGGCACTTGTTCCCACCTGAAAACAAGATCCAACAACTTTCCTCACAATGAAGTGAACGACAGACACCAATAAACGCAAATTTCAATTGCCAGACACGACTTCCACATCAGCTGTTCACCTTCGTTTGGGTTGGGCAGAATGTTGAGAGCTCGGACAGCGGACGGGTCCAGTCGCATATACAGCTTCAGATCAAAGGTATTCAACGTGTACTGCCCAAAATTGGTCTCATCCGACATCAACTGAAATGTATCAATCGACAAAGATACATCAACTTGACTCGAATGCCACAAACTGGCCAAATTGCCAAAGTGAGTTTGTTGACACTCACATCAAGATATTTGATCACAGCTCCAAGAGATTCCATGGCGTGAACGTTCTCCATCTCAGCTGCAAGACAGAGCAGTGTTCAGTGCAGGCAGCGCGACCAATGAGGACCAAGAATCTCGCAGATCATCCTGTGCAACACTTCAGTTGTAGTTACTCACGCAAAGCAGCGCTGTTGACGAGTTCTCGCTTCTTCACCTTCAGAAGTCTGTTCAGATCCTGAACATTGTCCTTCGAGCTGAATTCTCCTGCACAAGAGGGAAAGCCACAGAAGTCAGTCCGAAGATTGATGTTTTGCTTGTGCAAATCAGGACAAGGAACTTGTGTCAATTTCCAGACACCCACCCTTCTTTCTTTCCGTTACAAGGACACCGCTTCTGTCCACTATCTGCTTCAATTTGTTGTTCTCTCCTGACACGTCGGTCGAGCAAACGAGACACTCCTTTGGACTCAACTGAACGATGACCGCCTGGAAACAAAACTTCGTTTGACAAACCGCCTCCTCACTTTGACACCTTCAAACAAGGCAGGGAGAAGGTTCGTTGTTGGCAGCTGATCACGACAAACCTCCAAATTGGCGAATTGGTCGTTGTCAACGAACTGACACACGGACAACTTCCTCAAAGTTCCGTCAGCGTACGCAATTCCAACAACCTGCAAAACGGGACAAAGTCACTTTCTTCCATCTGCACAAACAACGTACCGCAACAACATTCTGAACGGGGACCTCATTTTAGTTAAAGCGTGTGTTTTGACCAGTAACTCACTTTCTGCCCTTCGTCGTTCGCCACTCTGACGGCCACAACGCCAGCAGCACTGGACATGTCATTCCCACTGAACAAAATATCTTCGAACTGCGACAAATTTCCGGGAGAAGCCTGAAACGAGTGCAGAAGACTGGAGTTTCTTCACGCCCCAAATTGTGAGCATCACAAACTTGTGACACCAGAAATCAAATTCGAAGCAGCTAAAAGTTACCTTGTAGGCCAGCACCCAGTCACTGCCCTTGGGAATTCTGTTTTGATAAACTTCGACGCGATATTGCCGAACCAGCAGCAAATCCCTGACCAACGATTCAAAGTTCATCCGACTCAGAACAACCGATTCCACTTTGTTTGCACCTGGAGAATGAAACTGCACTTCAACTCATGAAGTAAAGGTGTCTCCAGCGGATCGAGCGGCCGCCTCCCTGCTGCCACAACGTAATTCACGCACTCTTTTGCACCTTCAAAGGCAAGACCGATTTCACCACACTCCCAATTTATCAAGAAGTCTATTGATGATTTCGTCGGTCTGCGAACTGTGTGAAACAACCAACCTGGCTCTGTCTGTCAAACTCACCGCTTCCCAGATGTTTGATGACAGACATCGTCTTGAAAACTTGCTTCGCTGCAAAGACTGCATCTTCCCCGTGCACAGTGTAATATTCCTGCAAATCGGAACCCAATGTCAGGCAACATCCAATTCTCTTCTTCTGGCACAAGAAACCACAACTGATCCAGATTTGCGCTGAGATTGCCTGAGTTCGCCCACTCACCGATCTGTCGAAGAACCGAAGCGTTGTGCTGGGTTTCTGAAAGAAACAAGTTTTGTGCTCGAATGATAAGATCGCGATTCACCGCCTCTTTACTATTTCTGGCTGACAATGACAGCGGTTAGTCTGACAACTTGACAGCAGCCTGCCTTCAACAACCGTTTCGGGTCCAGCAAGATCTTGACAGGATCTGGATCGTGCATGCTTTGACTGGGTGAAATCTCACCTCCACTAATGACCTGAAGAACGACAGAAACTTCTGTTCTTGGGCAGAATCTGGAAAACACAAACATCCTCATAATCTGTCAATCATTCCTGCTGAGTGACACAAGCACTGCAGGTGTATAAAGCGAGATATTTACCTAATTTCAACTCGTGTTTCGCTTGCACAGTCGCCATGACGGATTTCGCGGGAGTGGTGACATCACGGCGCTTCCGGTGTGAACGGGTCGCGCGGAGGGTGGATCCTTCCAGCCGCTGTTCACCTCGCACTTTCGCCATAAGATATTGCTTCCGGTGTGTTAGGATGCTTCTGAGGGTTTCAAAAATCCTCTATTTCACTTGGATTGAGGTATCTTATGGTTTAAATTTATGTCTAGGGCAGTGAATGAAGCTGTGGGATGTTTTTGACAGGAAATAAGAGGGAACTTGTTGGTTGTTGACACAAAATCTCGCACCATTTGTCTGTCGTGTGAAAAACGGGTGTGACCCTGGACGGGGAAGGCGATTTAGCTTGACGACAGAATTAGTTCGTCCAAATTTCCAGAAAATCAGGAGTGTGCAATGTTTTGCAGTTGACAGTCGTTTGCAACCTATTCCTCAGCTTGTATTTCTGCAGTGACATAATTTATGCATCTGTAGTTGCAATGAAATTTAGATAATACGCTTGAGACATTCCTTACGAAACGAACGATTCATCATTCGACGAATCTGGAACTCGTGTATTTGTGGAATTGTGTTGTACAGTTTGTTGACATGGAAGGCAAACCAAAAATTTTCCGCACGTCAACACTCAAGATTTCTGTTGAATTTCAGATTCAGTGTCAACATGGGTTAAACAATGTTTCGACGTGACACAGGAAAAGCCCTGCTATGCAATTGACGGAGGAAGTGCACATCAGCTGGAACCGCATCAGCTGCCATCATGAGTCAGATAGTGCAGAAGGCACTCGATTTCCTGCGCCCGCACAGGCCTCACCGTCTCTACCCACTCTGCTTCGTGGCGGAGACGACCAGAAACCACGCCAAGCGCATCTTCGAGCTTCTGGGCCAGGACAGCGAGCTGTCGCTGAATGATCTGGAGGAAGCTCGCAAACTCCTGGACGAGAGTCCGAAGGCAGATGGGAGGGACATCCTCAACGTGGTCAACTGGGATGGCTTCACACTTCTGCAAAGAGCCGTCATCGGGAACCAGTTGGCTTTCATCAAACTTCTCATCAAGAAAGGGGTGGACGTGAACGCAGGAATCTGCAGTCTGCCGCTGCACCTTGCCTCAAAACTGGGCCATGTCCACGTTGCTCAACTCCTTCTTTCTTTCGGAGCCAGGGCAGATTTGGAGAGTACCGTGTGTTTTCCCGAGCACCACAAGCTGAAAACGTACCCGGATCAAATTTACTGTCTGGCGTATCAGACTGCCTACACTCCAGTCACCTATGCCCTGATTGGTGATCACGAGCAAGTGCTTCGTCTCTTGTTGCACCACGAAAACTCCAGAAACCTAGTCAAGACTGATTATCTTCTGCATGAGGCATGCAAGATGGGTGCGCATGAATGTTCCCGTTACGTGTTGCAGCGTTATTCCGAGCAAATGTCAATGGAAGACACCGATGGAAAAACCCCTTTGCAAATTAGTTTACTCATGGACACAGACAATGCTTTGTTCCTCATGGATAACGGTGCTGAATTCAAAGACTCCGTATTTCTTACCGAAGGCGGGACCACTTTGCATGAAATGTACAGGTCCAAAGTCACCTTGGGGCTGGTGAAAGCCACCAAGTTCGCCCTTGAGCACGGATTTCGCGCACACATCAATGTCCGGGACCACGAAGGAAACACGGCGCTGCACGTTCTACTGAGGCACGTCGGCCGCACCGTGCGAGGCAATCTTCAGGCGGATTTCGACAAGGAAGTGGTGGACTGCGTGAAGATGCTTCTGGTGAGCGGAGCGGATCCCAACCTGCCCAATCACGTCGGGGAAAGCCCGCTGCACGCTGTGCTGTCTGACAACTTAGCGCGTCAGCTCTACGTCTCCAGGCACGGGCAGGTGCGAAGGTTGAAATCAATTCTTCAGGAAATATGCAAAGTGTCAGAGATCCTGCTCGCTCACGGAGCCAGCATCGCTCGGCGCCACACCCACAACTTCACGTCTCCTTTGTACTATGCAATCCGCATATTCCAATCCTTGCAACCTGATATGTTCGTGCTCGTCAAAGCTGCACTGAAGCACCTGATCTTTTTGCTGTGTCACGAGGGATGCAATGTCAACGCCACTGACTCTTACGGGCTGACGCCCTTGTTGCTAATTTTGAACTCTTCGTACAAATGGATCGTCAACAACACGACCAACGTGACTCTGACCAAGACGATGATGCCCTTCATCAGCGAAGTGACGCAGCACTTCCTGAAACGCGGTCTCGACCCCAACGCGCAGCTCACCTTCTGGACCAGGAGGATGGAGGAGGCCATCGAGTCCAACTACTTCAAGGAAATCATCCTCTTTCTCAACGTGGAGATCACGGAGGATCCAACTTTTTTCGAGAACGTACGGCAGCTCCTCATCAAGATGTGTCAGCGCGGAGGCAACCCGAACGTGCTCACGTTCACGCCCTCTTACGGCACGCCGTACAGCCTGTCGGCCGAGATTCCCAAAGACGCGACGCTGTCGCTGCTTCTCACCCGAGCGCTGTACACGCAACCCGATGCAACGCGACCCGAGATCTTCGAAGTGGTCATCTTCTTCAACAACACCCTGCACCGGCACAAACTGGATGAACTGCTCCAGAGCATCCTTCACTTCACAAACGCCGACTTCAAAAGCCACAACCTCGACCCGCAAGTCAAGCAAAAACTTCTGCAGATGGGAACCGGTCCCAGGTCCCTCAAAGGTCTCACCCGGATTGCCATCGCAGAAAACCTGGACTGGCACCTGACCAAGACGTGTCCTCGTCTCCCTCTGCCCAAGGCTCTCATTCACTATCTCGTCACGTTCGAATCTTGAAAAAATAAGACACGAATTCAGTGTTTATCCAATGATAAAAATCTGCAGTTTTGTGAAGTCTTTTCTCTTCATCAAGAAAACAGCGTAACGTTTCTAACAATGTGCTTGACGCACACACGTTTCGCATCCTGCGCCTCGAGGTTGCCGTGTCTGACTGCAGCACATCCGAACTGCCACTTCCTCCGAACAACTCTTTCGACAAAAGCACAATTTGTACAAAAAGGTGTGTTGTAATTCCCAGCTGCGTCGTTCTGTTTGTTCTTTCGATTGAAGTGCAGCTCTGGCTCTGACACGGGGGCATCGAGGCGCACTGTGAGTTTGGAACAAAAGTTGATTGCCGCGAGTGTCGGCCGCACTTTCTGTCAAATGCTAGTCATTTCAAACAATGATCAGTGATCTCCTTTGCTGTGAAACGTGTTTTTTCCATGCAGGCAGAACTCTTCTGTCCTGTTCACGTACAATGTTGTTTGAAGCTTTAGTTGCCCAATGTTCCTTGAGGGTCGAAGTTCGAGTTATCCACACACTCGAACCACTGCGAAATCATCAAGAGTGAAATTCTTTCTGCAATGAACTGTTTTGTGATGCAGGTTCAAATTCGTTTCAGATACCAGCTCGTCAAATTGAGTGGTTGCAAAAAACTTGCTGACAAAGAAGTCCTCCACAAATCCATTTTTCTCATCTCAAACTTTGGCCTCTGAAAACGTTTGGTGTTTGGATATCTCCGATTTCGTTCGTTGTGTAACGATGTTCGTTGCTCTTCAAATCAAATTTCATGCATCAAGTTTGGTGCGAATCACACACCTCGTGATCGATCGTTGCGTCAAAACACGACATCCACCGTCGCCGTTCGATTTCTCTCGTGAATCTTTCATGCCATGAAAAACCAGCACCGCAATTGAACAGCTCTTGTTTTCCCACCACAAGAATTCATCCCTGTCCACTGTCCATGATTGCCTCACAGCATGCTATACATGAACTATGCATTCTCATGCTGTTAAGTTCCCTCTCATAGAGGGAGTATGCATTTTCCGATGTTGGTTGGTTGAACTTTCTGGACATCAAGATGTAATCACATTGATGATGAAGGTTTAGAAATTGCAGTGGATCTGTGGGATTGAGTTGGTGGTTTTTAATATTGCAAAGCTGGAGGTACTACGTAGCGAGAGGGGAAACAGTTTTTCAGATTCTTGAGGTGTGAGAACATGGTTTCATGAGTGTTGTCTTGTATGATACTGGCTGTTAGTGGAAGTATTTTGCTTCGGATAGAACATGTTGTTGGCACTTGGTGCCTGGGGTGGTTTTTTGCATAACTGTTTGTAGTGGCCGATACCTTTTTTTAATTTTCCCTGGCATATGGTGTTTTGTCCCACTTCAGGAGAGGTGCGGGCTTCTTACATTTGCAACAGGATCTCAAACGAGTGTTGCGTCTGACACAAAACCTGCAGTTGTTGGGACACTTCTCATCGTTAAAAATGCACAACGCAAAGCGAGCTTTCTGCATTGTATATTTTCCTGAAATGAGCAAAACTTGGCGAAAGATCGAACGAAAGTTGAGACGATTTGTTTGCGCGTGCGAGTGTGGTCGACCATGGACACACAGGGTCTGCCGAGTGCCCTCCTCAAATGTGCCGCAGTTACTTTGACTGTTGGTGTTTTACTTGCGAGCAAACCTTTTTGCCACGGGACTTTTTTTGTTTGTCACAGAATGTTGTTCGCTTTTCTGATTCTGCGAAAAAAAAACAGAAGACCCGGCTTTGACAGGGGAAGTTTGTTTTTATCCTTGTTCATTTATCACACGATTGTGCAAAGCACCTGTTCACACATAATAACCTTTGTTGAACAAACATGTTGCAAGATTTGCCGATTTTTCTGTGGAGCAAGCTTTTATTTACTGGTGTGGATGATAAATGTAATAAAATTTCCAAGTCACATTGAAATTACGCTGGTCGCCTTTTGTCTGAATACAGTTTCGTCACAATGGCTGTGTCCGATCAACGAGTCGCGCCCTGGGTTGGAGACGGGGCGAAGTCTGCCACTTGACCTCACTCGGCTGGGCGGCACAACTAAATCGAACGCGCCCATTCATTTTGCGGTTCACCAGCGTGCTTTCAATGGGAAACCCATTCCAAGACGCGGCAAGCCAACAGATCTGCTCCAAAAGTAAAGTGATGAAAAAGTGGACAGTTTATGGGGAAATGTTGAACCAGAGTGCGCAAAACGCACCCGCGGGAGAGTCAGTGTGCTGTAGTTGAAATGGCTGTGACATGCTGTCAAAGTTTTGAAATCGCGAAAGTTCAGAATATACCTGTCAGTGAGTTTGTCAAAGACTTTCTGAATGCGGGTAAGTACGAGCTCAATCTGGTGACCGAACCGGCATCGTTTCAGGTCAACTTTATTTGGTTCGAGCACAGTTCAAAGACAAGTAAGACTGGACCATTTTGTCTGATCCGTCGTTTTGATGGTTGAATGCATAGACCTGCAATCCACGACGTTTCGCTTCCAACATCAGTGTTCAACGTACAACTGAAAGTCGGGACCGATCTAATGGAGACCAGTCGTTGTTTTGACTCGGGCTTGTTGCTCGACAGGCACTTTTCCAGACATGTTCTTTTGCCATTGTAGGAAGGCCGGTTGTCATAGAAGGGGCACTCGAAGACTGGCCCGCAAGCAAATGGACCCTGCAGTCACTCAAGGATCGGGTTGGGTCGCGTGAAGTGAATGTGAGAGTGAACACCAACTGTGAAGAGTACAGGGTGAGTTATCTGATGCCAGATCCAAGTGTTGTGGAAAATTGTTGACGACAAAGCCGTCACTGTCATTCTTCGTTGAACTGTGGAGAAGTGCTGTTGCAGGCTGGCAGACAATACAGTGTGAAACAAATCAAGTTCGGCAGGTACATTGACGACTTGATCGCTGGAAACGCAAGATCCAGAAATTCGTATCTGGCCGTGCAAAACGTGAAGAAGGCTCTTCCAGAATTGCAAGTGAGTCACGTCACTCGTCTCTTGTGTACAAGTCGTCGAATATTTTGTCAATGTTTCTGTCCAGGACAGTTGTTTCAACTCTATTTCTTTGCAGGAAGATGTTCCTTTGCCGCCTTACATCGGCAAGTTGCACGGTGGGCCTTACATGTGGATCGCGCCAAAAGGCCACTACGGTGAGGACATTGCAGTTGTCAAGCCACAGAATAGAATCTCTCCTTCAAGAAATCCAAGACATGGTTCTGGGGGAAAAACAAATTGAATGCCATCCAATCAAATTGATTTGTTGCAGAATATTGCCACTTTGATCCTGACGATGGGATGTTGATGATGATATCCGGACGGAAGCAGGTGCGACTCTTCGGCTGTGACCTCCAGTACATGTACCCGAACCGACTCGGCTCCAAAGGTCGCACCGTCCAGTCCCAAGTCAACTGTGACGACCCGGACCTGACCCTGCATCCCAGGTTTCCAGAGGCCACGTGTCAGTTCACCACCCTCGGGCCGGGCCAGATGTAAGTGACTGCAGAGTTCGACGAGATTGAGGTTCATGGCTTTGAGTGTACGATGTTGTGGCGAGTAGCAGGCGAAAAACTGACATTGTGACTCGTGGTTTGTTTTGCAGGTTGTACATCCCAGCGTTTTGGTGGCACCAAGTGACTTCCATAGAACAAGCTATATCTGTGAATATCTTCTGGGGCGACGCCGGAACGAACACATATCTCACAAAAGTGATGGTGCGTTGGCGTTTGGAACACACGACTTGAACAGCGACGCAGAAGTCAGTATTTGGTTTTTTTTCAAAGTCTTGCACATCGTCTGTTGAATTTCAGGCCGAACCAAGATGGCCAACTTTTCGACACTGGCTGCTGAATATCGTTGAACAAAACAGGGACTTTGAGTCCTTTCCGAAAGTTTTGTCCCGCCTGCCGGAATCCCTGCGCAATTTCATCAAGAGCCAGTGGCACGAAGAGCCGACAGCCGAGCAGATGGACGTCCTCATATCAGCCGTCATGACGCATCTGAACATTGAAGAGCTGCCGCGAGAGAAAAGGTGAAGTGTGCTCGGCTGTTTGCTCCAAAAAAAAGAAGAGACTGATGTGGTTTGAAATCACTCTGCATGTGACAGTCGTCTGGGTCCTCAAACTCTTGGGACCCCATGAAATAGTACCTCATAGGTGTGGGAGTGTGCTCAGTCTCCACCACGACCAGAGCGGTTCGGGATGGCGAGTGGCTTCCCCAGCAAATGTTTTTGTGCGAAAACTGAATGCAACTGATCTGAATGCAACATTGCTGTGCTTTTGTTTCAGCGCGGGAAAACATCCTCCGCCCTTCCAAATCAGAGGTCTGCTGTGGAGGTCTTGACGTCACAAGTTGTGTTTTTATTGGTGGTTCTTGTGATACGAGTTGAAAAATAATACAAAAATACTCCACTTGAAGTCTTCGCTCCTTCTCTCTTCGAAACGAGACGTGTGCGTCATCTCGAAAAAAAAACTCAAAGTCTGAGTGGTTGATTTGGGGAAATTTTTGAACCCGAAATTTGTTGTGAAACGTGGACGGAACAGTCGTTTTGTAACTTTGTTTTGCAAGTTTGTGTTTGGTTTTGTAAGTCACCACAGCTGCTGCGATAACACACACTCGTGTGAAACTGACGACACAAAACAGTGCTGGGAGACGCACCACGGTGCGCGTTGTTCTTTTTTTCCAGGAAAGTACCTGAGGTCAGTGACCTGCACAATTTTGATATCGCTATGCTTTATAACGAACCAGCCACTCATTGCTACACACTCGCGCTTGAGTCTTCTGTGTTTCAGGCTGCCGGTTGATTGAGTGCACGTGGTTCGTTGAGTTTGACATCATGTTCACGGTTTGCGTCGCCGCTGTCGCGCTGTGTCTCCTCGGGGCGGGGACGGTGAGGGCGCAGGACGAGCCCCCAGACACCGTGCCCGAACTGGACCTCAGCCTCTACCTCGGCCGCTGGTATCAGGTGAGGCCAAGAACACACTGCATGTTCTGCACACACGCGACTTGCATAAATCCACAGCTGCTGTGTTGCCTTGTTTCTTGAAAGTTTGAGTTGACTGACGGGAGATATCGGCTGAAGTTCTGAATGAAACAAATCGTTCCTGTAGAAACTATGATTGGAAATGCGTAACTTGTTCCTCGTTACAGATGTTCACGAGTCTGATCGCGAATCAAACTTTCCAAAACAACAGTTACTGCGTCACAGCCACATGTAAGTTCAAACTGGCGCAGAGTGTATATACTGGTTGAATTTTTGTGCTGGACTGCACGTCATGGGTACAGAACCGAGTTTGCCTGTTCTCGTGGTTCAGCCGTTCAGAATTGGTGCCTCCAACCGATTTTCAGACAGACCGTACATGGAGAGCGACGTGTCTGTCTACAACTCCGGGAACCTCGGGAGCCCCGTCGGTCCGATCGACAGCATCTTCGGCTTCGCGTACGTCATTAACGAGACAGAACCGGGGAAGCTGTGCGTCAACCTGAGGCAGGGCCGACCGGAGTGCGGGGACTGTGAGTACCAGACTTCCGTTTTACACATTCAACTCGGAAATTTGTTGCGGTGGCGCAGACGTCCTTCGAATAGCCATAATATCCGTCACTACAAACTCAACCATTGTGCCACGTCGCTTTTTGAACGTCTCCACCAAGCCAAGAGCGACATTGACGTCATCTTTGGTGATTGTTCATTCACCACCTGCACATCACCGTCAGACATTTCCGCTTTGCAAAGAAAGGACGTCTATCGTGGTGAGAGTCATCTCCTACTTGCAGATTGGGTCATCAAGCTCGGCAACGCGACGTTCAGAGAGGACGGGCTGTATCAGTACTCGATCGTGACGACCCCTGACCGGCTGCAGCTGTTCGTGTTGGCGCGAGATGTAGATACGTTCAGAGCTGAGTACCAGGAAGAGGTAGATCTAAGTGTTGCATAAAACGTACAAAACTCAACCGAAATCAGGTTTTCAAAATTTGGATTTTTCGCTGGTTACAAATCATTGAGCAATGTTAAAAATTTAAAACAGAGGAACACACAGAGTGTAAAATGAGAACGCTGAAACGATAACGCTTGCTTTGTGAAACAGGCGTTGGTCTGACGGCTGGGTTTGTTCACGGAAGTGTCGTTGTTGCAGGTGCTGGCGTTCTTGGCGGACAACGGGTTTGACGACGAGCTGCGGGAGCCGCTGGAGACGTACCAGGGGCCGGACTGCGCCTACGCGCCGCTGCCGCCACCGCCCAATCCGCCGCCACAGACGGTCACGGAGCTGGACGTCAACCTCTACCTCGGACGCTGGTATCAGGTCAGAAAACTTGTGTGTGTGTGTGTGTGGGGGGGGGGGGGTTCATGCTGAAGGATCGCTTGAGTTCTGCCTTCCGAATTGGTATTCTTCAACAATCTCTGAAATTTTGCAGATGTACTGCAGCTTCATTGCCAATGTTACGGTTCAGGCGAACGCCTATTGCGCCACTGCTGATTGTGAGTACACCATTTACGTCTGGTTCAACTGTCAACATGTTTTGCACGTGAAACCCCGGTGGATTCCACGACGGCGTTTTGTTGCAGATGGCGCTGTGAACGCCACCGTCCTGTCTGTTTACAACGCTTACCGAGCAGGGGGCCCCACCGGCGAAGTGAACGACATTTCCGGTTTTGCGACGTTCGCTGACGCGTCGGACCCGGGGAAACTCTGCGTCGAAATTGGCGTCCGGAAGGTCGACTGTGATCCGAACTGTGAGTGAATGAAGCTGGGCGTTGTTTGTGATCTTCAAGTTTGGTTGCGCACAGTTCAGATGTCGGCGCACGTTGCCTCACGAATGAACGCTGCTCGTAAACAGTATGTCAGGATTGTCAAATTTCTTTGCAGATTGGATCATCGCTCTGGGCCCCGAGACATTCGGAGACGACGGGTTGTACGCGTACGCCGTGGTTACCAACGGCAACCGGAGTCAGCTGTTCGTGCTCGCGCGAGATCCGGACGAGTTCCGTGCTGACTATGAGGACGAGGTGAGGCCCACTTCTCTTATTGTTGTGTAATCTGTGTGTGCGGTTTGTGTTCGGTTGAAATTCCACAGCGACGCAATCGGAGAACAAACGTGCAACATGCGCGTCACCTCAACACCACACCGTCCAACATGAGAAGCGAACACCTGTTGATGAAGGACGCGTTCATTGTTGTCCTGTTTGCTGACATCCCCTCTGTGATTTTCCAGGTGTTGCAGTTCGTGGCGGACAGCGGGTTCACGACGCTGCTCAACGAGCCGAGGGAAACGTACCAGGCGGCGGACTGTGACTACGCGCCGCTGCCCGCCGTCTGAGGGGCGCGCGCGGCTACAGCGCCGTCCTCGCAGCGCGGAGCAGGACGGATGAGTGACTTTGATGTTTGGTGGAGGAGGCCACAACCTGCCTGTTGTTAAAACATTCAAGTTTTCGTTGCGGTGGAGTTCTTGTACATGCACTCTGTGGTTCCCAATTTGTTTTGTTGTTAAAACTGTGTTGTTCTGTGCAATAAAGTTGGCACACCATCCTGGTGTGGCAAACGTTGAATCGGTCTTCACGCTTGCTTCGCTCAGCAAACGAAAGGAAACGAGGAGTACGACGCGAGCGAGTACGTCGTCGGGGAATAAGAAACACGCAGCAGACATTTATAGCACATTTATTATCCGAAAGTGACTGAAATTTAGAGATTTCCAAGCCGGGTTAGAAGTCAGTGGGTTACACAAGAAACACGTGCACTGCGCTCTACTGCCGAAAAATTCGAAAGGTTCTGACAGAATTACCTAAAAATTTCGTCAAGCGCTATAAAGTATGAAGTTTTTTTTTCAACCTACACTGAAGCTATTGGTAATTTTTCTCACACATGCCATTGCAATTCATAAAGGAAACTGATTGTAAAAATTATGTACATAGCACTGCATTCTTGGATGAAACAGAATTTTCACCAAATAAATGTTGAGCACTTTGAGTGCATTGAACGTGGATTCAAAAATCTTGTGAACAGTTCGAAAAGAGCGAACATAAGTTTTATAAAACACATCAAAAAGATTTGAGAAATCACAATTAAGTACGAATACCAATGCAATTTTTGAAGAAAAAGTCAAAGTGTCTTCAGCGAGCGACAAAAACAACAATGCCACAAAAGCACGATTTTGCGTTTGCATTCAGAAATAAAAATTTTGGCAAAATAGATATATCTAAATGTTTGTTTTTACAACAGAGTGTCGCTGGACGTCCAAAGCTGTTCTGCAAAATGCATTTCATTCGCGCTGCTTTTGATTCACTCATTTATAGTTCGAAGCTAGAAGCTTGTCTTGGCTGTAAGCACTTTCAGTGCGTTTGCACACGTTTTCTACAAAGCTATGGAACAAGAGTTGATGACAACTAAAGGATACATGTACAGTAGAAATTCTGTGAAAGCTACAGAGGGGTCAACGTTCGCTGACATGCTTGCTTGGGTGGGACCAAGCTGTGCACTGGACATGCTGTTCTGGAATACAGACTGTAATGGCAATAAAAGGCTGGTGTATCGACACATGTCCACAAAACAAAATGGAAAATTTTGTCCTCTACAAAAACAAACAAGACCTTGTCTAAGTACATGGCAAACCAATTTGGCATTTTTCACAGTTGTAGAAGAAAGAAAAAGCTACAGAGAACAGGTGATTGCCTATATCTGGTAAATATTTGTGAATACACATCTACATACAAAGTGCTACTCCAGCAGGTTTTGCGACTAAAAGCTCACCCTGTGATGGGACAATTTGACGTTTTGATTACATGGCATAAAATCCCAAGACATCTGTTTTGATTTCCAAGGGGCAGCTCGCTTCTTAAAAAAAAACTGATTGCACGGTGGAAGACAAACAGATACACAACAAGGAAATTGTGTGCTTTTTCAGCACAAGCAGAAGAAAGATTGCAAAAAAATGTTTTCACAAAAATTGCAAGGAAATGGAAAAGTACACAGACGAATCCCACAAAAATACAGCAAAGATGATATTCCAGATCGAGTTGCAGATGAAGCGTAGCCGGCCACTGGAAATCAAATCTGATGGATGTTTGATGAAAATTTGGAGACAGTGCAAATCTAGAATTTCGGAACGTGCATTCCATGTATCTACAGTGTTAATGTTGAATAAAATGTGACATTGATCATAAAAGTGTCGCCACACCTTCTTTCCACAAAGTTCCTTTGTGCAGTTCACGTCAGGCAAAGTCAGCAGAGGTGACCGGTTCACAAGAGCCAAATTTATATTTTCTTACTCCTTCCTCAAAACGCTCTGTTGAAATCAGAATTTTGAGAAACTCTGTGAAAGTTGAAAGTGTGACCAGACTTGAACAGTACAAAATTGCATGGAATAGATCTGCCAACGTTAAAATATCAGTTATGCTTCCTTTGGAATATACTGGTCACCACACGAAACATTCAAAGGGCAAATTTTTGTCAAAGAGTGACCTAAAAGCAATACAGCACTCCACCTACACACAGCTTTATGTACATCGAATAATAGAATTGTCTTATTCTCCAATTTACTTTTGTCTCTGTCATTGAACCAACAAGATGAACATGACTGATATTTGAACCTGGGTGTTGCTCTCTCATTCAGTGGCATCCCGTACACAAAGTTTCCTTATGTACAGGCACACATAGCCGATCATCACTTATAACATGACTCGCACGTTAATCTTTCAACATTCAAAGTCGCTCTCCAACCAATTTCTGAAAATGTAACCAGAACAAACTTTCAAAATAAGTACCCTCACTCACATTCGCGTTTCAACAGTTCAATTCAGTTCACAGCGCTCGCAAAACATTCTAAGGCTTCTCTATTGCACTGACCCTCTCTCTTTGTCCTGGATACATTCACAAAAAATTCACGTGTGACAAAATATCATCATTTGGGTAAAAAGTACATTTTATATCATCGACAATAAGAATCATGATTAATTGAAAAAAGCAATTCCAAATCAGCAGAAGCAAAACTAAAGGCATCTTCTTCATTTCTACTTTTGTTGAATTGGTTAATAATACTAAAACCAATGACATGACAAATTTTTTGTACACACACCAAGAGTTACACGATATATCACAATTGTTTAAAAGCAGATCACAATGTCAATACTTGTCTTCTACCTTTACGTCTATTCTTTACCGTTCACCTTTTGAGGAATGGGAGAAACTGTGGCAAGGGGTTTCAGGGAATCCAATTTTGAAATGACTTGTGATTTCGGACTGGCAAAAGCAAAGACATTTTTTCATCCGGAAAAATCGTGCAAGTGCAATCATCAGCCTTGATATATTTTTCTTTTCCATTGACAATCACTGAACGAAAATTCTGTGGAAAGGCCTGATCACCACAAGGCTGTGTAATGCTGTAGAGTGTACGTGCGCAACGTGTAACCTGCTTTTTCCTTCCCACCTTCGCACTCCTGATATCATTTGGTATCATTCTACTCATTTCTACACGTCAATTGTACAAAATCATAGCAAAAACATTCAGCTTGACCGGGCACTGGCTTGGTATGTCTGGTAGTTCTGAACCACAGAACTGGCTCATTTTCATCCCTTTGGGAACTGACACAAGCAACACTGAAACAACCACCCTCTTTTTTTGCAAAATGAAAATTGCATCTCGTCACGGACATGTTTGTTGTATCAACAACAACTTTGGCTTTTGGCTTCTTCAGTCTCTTCTACAATGTCCTCGCCCCTTTTCTCGTCCATCATGGTGGGTTCTCTGCCCACCACAGAGCACAGCAGTCTCAGCTCCTCGATTGCAACGTAGATGTAGAATCGTTCCCGAGTCCTTGAGGGTCTCTTTACCCGGGACCCCGGCAGGTCAACTAGACTAGGTGTGGTTTGGCATTCTTCGAAATCATTGACAAAAGAAAGGCAATATTTGATGTGTGCGGTTAGCTCAGCATTAGTACTTAGTTTTCGCATGCAAAGCTTCATGCTGTGTTGCACGATGGCACATGGCGTTCAATCAGACAGGAATTCCCAAGCTTTTCTAGTCCGAACAACCTGACACGTGGTTGTGTGGCAAACCCTCAGAGATCACCAAGAAAATTTACAAGCAAATACAGTGCACTTCGTGTTTTCGTTTGTGTTTGTGTGCTTTGGTTCA
>JAAUXT010001813.1_pt1 | contig 26720 bp, 25 predicted proteins | sample 7278171 | NCBI WGS metagenome assembly JAAUXT01 (sample SAMN14350112, study PRJNA611818) | marine sediment metagenome | isolation source: surface marine sediment (1.8m) | place: French Polynesia: Moorea | collected 2018-08
AGATTGTCTCAAACATATGCAGCAGCATGTTTAGTTGAGTGTGAGAAGCGACACTCGCACACTGCATCGTAAACAGGTCAAATAGCGAGACGAGATGCCACAGTTGTAGAAGTAAAAATATCCTCACAAGCTCAGCCAAATCACCACCGCCAGAGGCGCCACCCAATCACTCACTGATCTCGCAGTCTCCACAATTTGTGATTTGTGTCAGCGATGAAAGCCACTGATTCTTGATGTGATTCAGATCAACATGCAGCAGACACTTGCAAAATTATCGCGACAAATTGATGTTTTCTTGTTGAGACGCAGCTGCCCATCACTTTGGTCAAGCGAATTACAAATACCAACCAAATCCATTCCATGAATCTGGGAGAAGGTTTTAGTCATACCCAAGTGGAAAGCGCGAGCGAATCAATCTGATGCACTTGTCTCTCCAAGCACTTGAAGCCGAGGCCCTGTGTTATGGGACCCACCTACCTTCGTCTATGCGTCCTCCGTGCAGCCGCTCGCTCGGCGTGAGCGTGGCGTACGCGTCGAGGTTAGAGGAGCGCTGCGGCAGCGCCCCCTGGTGGTAGCGGTCGCGCGGGAGGCTGTCTGAGTAATGCGACGGGTAGTAGCGATCACTGGGGTGCACGGGGAGGCCTCGTTCTGCAGGGACGGACATTAGCGCGTCAAACACTACGGTTACCATGGCAACCATTTTTTGCAATTTTTTAATGGCGATGGTTATGCTGCCGCACTTCTCGTGCAAAACTGACCAAGTCTACTGTTACCAACCAGTGTTACTGTTCCGTTCTGGATCCAATTGTGTTTGGTGCGCAACATGTTAATTTGTAACTGTTGTAAATTTTGGCGCCAGTATGAACTGAAACAATGTTACAGGTTAATTTTTGAGCAACTTGGCAACAAACTCACCATCGAGGGGTTTATTCGGGTCGCGGTACTGGTGCCGTCGGTCTGGATACGCCCACTCACTCTGCAAACAAGAGACGAAGCTGTTCAGAGACCATGAACACGTCAATTCCGTTGAAATCTCGAGACACTGAAGCGCCACCAAACACAGTCAACTTCGAACGAATGAGCGTGAACAGAAGGGTGGGCCGGCCCGACCGACGGGCGGGCGCGGACGCACGTACCGGGCGGTCCCGGTGGTAGCTGGGCGGAGCGGGGTAGGGCGGGATCCCAGGCACGCCGTCGCCCGTGTTGACGCTGGGATCGGAGCTGGAGCGCACTAGGCGCGGGTGGTGGCGGCGCGGCGGCGCCGGGCCGGGCGACGGCGGGTCGTCGTCCTCGAAAGCGGCGCCCCCGTGTGGCGGTGACGTCATCATCTCCGTGTCGCTCTCCGGGGAAGACGCGTAGCTCAGACGGTTGCTCATGGGAAAGAGGAAGTCTTCCTTCAGGGGCTCCTCCGGCTGCGTCAACACAAACAGTCGTGAAGAACATCGCGCAAGGTCGTCAGTCTACTTGTTTCTGTAGGAACAACCAGTCCCTGGCGTCGCCTATTCACTCCAGAATTCGATCACGTTTTTCATGAGAAACTTTACCTTGATTTCGGACATCCAGACGGGCTGCATCTGCGATTTCTCAATCGTCTCCTTCAGCTTCTTGTACCAAATTTCGCCGTTCGTCAACGGAATCGTAACTGCAAGACACGAAAACCGAAGTTGAGTGTTGAATGAACTGCCTCACGGACAGCAAACACGTTTCATTTGTTGCCGCAACACAACCAAAGAAAGACGACTCAATTTCGGGGTATTTCGTTGGCGTTCACCACAAAGTTCGCCACGAACTTTTGGTAGCGTTCGATTTACTAATCCGTCAATCCATTGCAATTCCAGCATGGCCCATCCACAATGCAGAGTGGAGTGACCAAGATCAACCTGGAAAAACCAGAACAGCACAAATCTTGTTCTTTTTGTGCAATTCCGAATTGACGGAAGGGTAAATCGAACACTGCCTTTGTCAACGCGCAGCGCACTCACGGGAGAAGAGGTGCGAGTAGAGCTTCTCGAGCTTGACGGCCTGCTCGTACAGCTTGCGCGGACTCTTCTGCGAGTTCTTGGCCCAGCGCGCGCGCAGCTCCTTGACCACGTGTTTGCTGTCGGCGCGCAGGTAGATGACGATCGGGCAGTACTGCGCGTAGTTGAGCCGGTCCACGGCGTTCGGAGTCACGTCCAGCAGGCAGTGTCGGTTCTGCAGCCCAGAGAGAGACATCACTGATTCATTGATCCGTGGGACTGCGAAGGAAGAGCACATTTAGGCCGCCTCCCCTTCCGCTCTACTGCACGACTGTTGTTGCTGAACTCCCCGCCCACCACCCGTGTAGCAGCGGCAGTGGCCCCTTGTTGACCCTCTCCGACCTCCCCCCCCCCGGACCCTGTCACGCAACGGTGGCGGTGGATCTAGACCTGCCCCCTTCCATCTGGCAGTGGTGGTGATAGTTGGCTATCCCCCATCCCTCGGTTCACGTGATGGCAGAACCTTCCTCTGCCCCCCACCACATCTTGCCGGGACATTTATGTTCCTCTGAACCCTGACCCCACCCTCCTCTTAACCCTGACCCCACCCTCCTCTGAACCCTGACCCCACCCTCCTCTGATCACGTGGCGCCAGTGGGACGTTGAACTTCTTCCACCCTCCGCACCCCCTCTCCACCTTTGCTATTCACCCCTTCTTCCACCCCACCCTCCACCCCACACTTTCTCCACCCCCTTATTCCCTTTCCACCCCACCCTCGCCCCGCCCCGCCCTCCCCCACCCCCTCTGGCGGCGGCGGCGGGACTCACGCGCTCCATGATGTCCCTGATGGCCCCGAGGCGGATGATGCCGGAGCGGCCTCCGCGCGGGTCGTCGTCGTGGCGTCGCCCCTCCGCCTCTGCTCAACAAGAACACGCCCTCAGGGACACCGGTCACGTGGGTACAGTTCAGGGCCTGTGTGACACGTTCAAGCACTCTGCGAACGTGGTGTGTTGCACTACGCACACCAAGGTCACAGCGCACCACATTGGGTTTCACCCATGCAAAGGGGTGTGGCAATAGGGTGTGCATAGGTGTGTTTACACTGATGTACTTACAGTGTGCCACCATGATCGCCGATGGGTCCCAACCCCAACTATGCATTGTGTTGAATGTCATAAAGGCTGTGCAAGATGCTCTGGCGCACGCGGCGTAAACTGGGGTTCAGAAACCACCGGACCGTCGCACACACAACACATGAACACGGCACAGGTTCCTGAGGTGCAGTGCAGGACCAGTTGATACGCTCAAGCACCATACAAACCACGTGATCTGTGCTGCAGCGTTTGAACAAGACACCGCGTTTTCCTCTGGGTGTGTTTTTCATCGTCGCATGTTTCACTTTCACTCTTTGGGCGTGGCACACAGCTGCGCCCACTGCGCAGCGGACCGGAAGTTCGGACCGGAAGTTCGGACCGGAAATGAGTTACTCACGCGGAGACTCGTATCGCTCCGGGATGTCGCGACACAACTTGTCCCTCGCCACGTCCGACAGGGCCCCGAATATCACCACTGGACGGATGAAAGCAGCTGCAAAATAACGCGAAGCGCTCAGATCGGGAACTCGATTCTTATTTGGTTTAAATCAGAAAACCTGAGGAATGGAAGTTTTGTGCAAAACTTACGATCTTTGAGCACCACTCGTTCGTATGCAGGAAACTTGGACATTGGACTAGCTGCAACAAAGAAAACGAATTTTGAGTCTGCCTTCTGAGGAAAATTTCTTCTGGCATTTCGTGAGAAAGAAAAAACGATTCTGTCTTTTTCGCAAAACATTGCTCTGTCTCGGCGCCTCAGATGAGTGATTCGGGTCAAGTCTTTCTTGCCAACACACAAGGAACATTTGAATGCGAATCCACGAGCGACCGACACACACTGATTCTACAAGTTCTTCATTGTGTGGCAAAATCTAAACACACCACAACACGACATGCGTTCATGACTCTGAACAAAAGATGCCCAAACAGCGATTTTGACGAAAACTTACGCACAACGTAAAGTCACACTTGGTGGTTTATGGGAAAGGAACAATTTTCGTTGATATTTTGATTGGTGGGTACATGCAAACTAGTGGCTCTGGGCAGGTACGGAAGTCAGTGCGTGGTGGGTCAGGGTTCAATGTTTTCAAATATTCAACGACGGGTGCAAAAGTTATTTCTTCATGCAAGGGAATCTACCGATGGTAACCTGCACGCAATCTCTTGCGTCCGTCACTTACCCTTCTGACCGCCTGCATGAAACATCAGAAAACAGCTGTCAACCTCCAGTTGAAGTCAATATTTTTCTCGAAGAATTGGTTCGAAACGCAGAGCTTGAAATACCGACAGAAAATGGGAAACGCCAAAACAAGGCTTTCTTATTGAACGCGAATTGGTCCTCGCTCGTCGCTCCCACTGGAGGCCCGTCGAGGGTCACGGGTCGACCACAACACTCACCGAACACGACGTCGTCCCAATGGTCCTTGCCGAGCGACTTGGCGCGTCGCGCCGTCTTCTTCTTGAAGAAGCTGCCGCCGCCGCCGCGACCTGACCGCTTGGCGGCGCTGCCGTCGTCCGTCGCGCTCATCTGCGCCTGCGCCAGCGCCATCTGCTCCGCTCTGCAACCGCGCACCGAGAAGTGAGCAAAACTGTTTTGATCGCGTTCAGCTTGCAGTCTGCGGCAAGTGAAGAACCATCCACAGCGGTCTCCTGTTTGAGTGCGCAACAACAGGTGCCCAGGAAACTGGAGACTCCACTTCAAGAGAAGCTGATCTTTCTGCATCTTGACACGTTCTGAGTACTCAGTGTTTCCCCTGTTTCGCCCGCTTCACCTGTTTTGATTGGGGATGATGCCCTTCTTGGTGTCGTTGTTGTTGCGCCCGACGCGGAACGCCTGCCACGACCCGACGACGCCTCCGTACAGCGTGTCGGTCACGTGGAACACGTCGCCGTGCCGGAAGCTCGTCTCGCCGTGCTCCGTCTGCTCGTAGTTGAAGTGCGCGCGCACGTAGAAGTTGTCGCCGGTGCCGCCGGTCTGCATCAGCCGCTCGTAGTCTGCAGAGCCCGAAGGAAACGCAGATCAGAAGACATATTCCTTTGTTCTGATGACTAGGACTGACGCACAGTACCCGTCAGCCAGAGTGGGCCACTGAGGACTGTTGTTTCATGGGGTTTTCGCACTGACTATCATTGTGTCTGGTCCCAAACTGCTCTTCTTGAGCACCTTTCTTGAATTGACCCCCACGCACGAAGTTCGCGGTCGCTACGTGACGACGCTGAACACAACTGCGCATGACCGGAAGCGCTCACCGTGAGGACGGTACTGCACGAGCATGTCGACGCGCTCCTGGAGGCTCAGCAGCAGCAGCACCGCCTCCTCGCGCGTCTTCCCGCGCAGGTCCGTCTCGTTCACCTGGCGACAGAACAAAGCACTGAAGATACGACCATGACGTGAGCGGGCTGGGTCTCCACGCGAGACGTGGTGGAAGATTCTGAGGTACTCATCACGTGACCCCGAGGTATTCATCACGTGACCCCGAGGTTCTCATCATGTGACCCCGAGGTTCTCATCACGTGACCCCGAGGTTCTCATCATGTGACCCCAAGGTTCTCATCACATGACCTCGAGGTTCTCATCACATGACCCCAAGGTTCTTGTCACATGACCCCGAGGTTCTTGTCACATGACCCCAAGGTTCTCGTCACGTGACACTTCACGCCCACTGTGATCAGTGTGAATGACAAAGAAAACTCCCAACTGATGACGAAACTCATTCGTGCTTTGCTTCGTCGCTGTCCACTCACCGAAAGGATCTGGTCTCCCTCGAGCAGACCCTGCTGGTCCGCCGGTGTGCCGGGTGCCACGGCCGCCACGAAGATGCCGGTGTAGTTGCCCCCGGAGACGCGGATGCCGACGCCGCGGTCCTTGCGGAACGAGATGAACCTCGGCTCGGGCGTCCTGCAACAGAGGGCGCCACAGTCGCTTATCGTGTCCCAATCTCCCGGCAACACAGGGTCGTCACGTGATTTCCACGACTCAAGTCAACTCAACCAAAGCTAGAAACTCCCCGTGCAGCGAACAAACGACATGCGAGATGAAAAGACACCACTTCTGCCTCTGCAGGAACTATCGTTCAGCCATTCCAGTTGACGTGGTCAGGGTAGGGGCAAGGCACCCACGACCCGACAGACTTGTCCGCACAGCGGACAGAAAACGTGTGCGACTGAGACGCGCAACGAGCGGAAGTGACGCGTGAATGTCCCTCCGTCCCCGTCAGTTTTTTCTTGCGCCTTGTTATTCTCCACCTAAGGAGCCTTACACAACTGGCGAGAGGCTGATAAAGAACGAGGTCTCGATTTTGTGTATGTAAATGGCGAAAGTGTGAGCTCAAAACCTGATTTGATGCAAGACGGCATTCACACAACGCACAAAGATAACAGACCCAAGAAAGACACGACAAGTTTGACCCAAAGAAACTGAGAAAAATCCATTCTCTGCAACAAGAAACTCGACGGCAACACAGGCACAACAGAGTATCGCAACGTAAGACTACGACACGTGGCACAAAAGTCTAGGCTGAACAGGGGACTGAACCAAAGCCACAGCGTCGCGTACGGTACCTGTGGTGAGGCGGCGCGTTGGGCCATCGGTCCGGGGACCAACTGCAGAGCAAGATGATGACAACTGCGATGAACCCACCGACCAATCGGATCCGAACGTGCACTGTTCATCGGAAGACTCTGAATCCCCGCTTTTTTCCCGCTCTCAGCAAGAGCCAGACATTTTTTTGCCAAGAAATTCGAAATGAGATGAGGAACTCGCGCCAAATGGTTTCCAAAGACGCTTCAGGGCACGAAAGCCCGCTACGCCCATTTTCAACAGCAGGTCCCCCTGGTGGTACTCACACGTCGTAGGGCGGGCGGCGCCGCAGCGCAGCGTCTGTGGCGTCGGGTCGGCCGGGCGTCGGGTGCCCGTTGCTCTGGTACCCGAGCGGGTCGGACGGACTGCGCGGCCGTCCGTCCGGGTGGTCTGAAAAATCAAGAGTCCAATGCATAATAATGCAGCGGCTGACAACACGTGTCCAGGGCAAATTTCGTGGAAATGCCACAAAATGCTGTGAACACGTTTCCATATGTGTCGTGGCACGTGCAAAACACTGCCGAGTCCAACACTGAAAAGTAAGTGGAACAGCACACACGTTCTGCAAGACGCCCCACCCCACTCCAGCACTCACCGTGGTTGAGCATGTTTGGCAGCGGGGGTCGTGGCGGCGCGTCGTCGCCTCCGTACGGCGCGGGGGCGGGCGGCGCCGCGGGGCTGCCGTCGAGCAGCGGCGTGGCGGGGCGGTCCAGCTCGGCGAGGCTGATGGGCTTCAGCGGGGAGCGCTCCGGCCCCGACCCGTACAGCGGGTCCACGTTGTCCTGTTTGCGCGGATAGTCGAGCAGCGCCGGTTGTGACCGCGACAAGTGATCTGTGGAGAAGAGATCTGGAATTGCACCTCATTCAAATGACTTCGAGAGACATGCAACCTGCATCCTTTGTCGCAGCTGACAAAGCAAAGCTGTTGGTGATGCCACCTTGAACACATCTTGAATCAAGCTTCGTTTGAGTTGCCTCACACATCATCCCTGACGTGAAGCGTATTTCACGTTTCATCCGGGACTGTTTCACGCAGTGGTGAGAGAAGGTCACCCGACTTCCGTGTCCATGCAGGTTTCATTGACTCGTGTGTATTTGAACGTCAGTTCGACCACGCTGCGGTCACAAAGCCGCTCGTACGTGACATTGTGGCAGAAGTGAGTTCTCACCAGGAACCATATTTTTCAGCGTGTGTGAAGCCTCACTTCATCAAGTTGGCTGTGAAAACACAGACCCGACTGACTTCAGTTCAAAAGTCCCCTGAGCCGGAGGTTCGATGGGGGACTGTGTGCCTCGGAGCCTCAGCTAGACACTGACCTGCCTCGTCGCGGGTCCAGCGTTTACTGTGGCGATTCTTCACTATGACTAGCTGCAGTTTGTCTTTGGATTTCTCGATCTGCTTCTTGGCGTCGTTCATCGACACGCTTTCTGCAGGGTGATTGTTGATCTGAAACGAGATGGGGAGACGTCATAACTCCAACACTGAGAAGTGCTCCGGTGTAACGAAAAGGCCAGACACCCAAAATCAGGAGGCACGGGGTGAGGGTCCCAAGCCTCTGTCCAAGGTCAGGCAGGTCTAGTGGCAGGTCCCTGAGCCCTCTTGCCTCGTACCTCCTCCTTTTAATTCTCACCTAAAGTGGCCAAATACTCATCAAGGCTTTGAGTGCCCTGCACCAATTGTGAGTTGAAATAAGGAGGCACCCTGTCAAAAATTTGGGGTGTCTCCCCATTCAATTCCACCGAGAAGATGTGATCGTCGACGCGATACTGTGTGTTGCGCGCGGCTCTGACCTTGAGTATGGTGTCGCCCTCCTTCAGACCACCGTCCTGCGCCGCTAAACTGTTGCCCGTGATTTCCTTTATGTACAACCTACATCCCAAGACTATGCCGAATTCTGCAAAAAGAACGCAAGAACGTGGTATACAATTCACGGATTGAGAAAAAGTCGAGGGAGGTTGAAAATGCTGAACCAGTTGATCAGAATGCCTCACCATCCTTCTTGTTCTTCTTGTTCAGTGTCACCTTGAACGGCTGTTCGAAATCGCTCTCCGATGGCACCACCACCTTTCGGCGAATGACCTGCAAAAGCACGAACTCATGATTTCAACAGAATTCCTGCAGTACTAGGGTGAAAAAATCAATGGCAAGTTTTAGCAAACAGCCCGCAACCTTGGAAACGCAAACGCAAACGTAACTTTTGGTATGCTGTGATAGTCAAAAGTTACGTTTGCGTTTGCGTTTCTAGGTTGCGGACTTTTTGCTAAAACTCGCCACTCTCGCATTGAAATCGTGACGTGTCGCGTCTGTTTTGGCGTGCGTGGCGGCGCACTCACTAGATTGACGGCGTTTCCTGCGTCCTTGAGCACGGAGATGGCGGTCGCGTGGTCGACGTTCTCCAGGGAGATGCCGTTCACGCTCAGCACGCGGTCGTTCACTCTGCGGGGAAAACAGCATTTGGGGACAAATCGAGCACGCATGCACGCACACATGCACACACACATACACCGCTGAGACTGCCGGAGCACGCAAGCAAACACACACGCGCACACAAACACACGCACACACAGGCAAACAGGTACGCACACGCACGCACGTAAACACGTATACCACACACGCACGCACGCACGCACGCACGCGCGAGCAGGCAAGCACCCACACACACACACACACAGACGCGCGCACACACACACACACACAGAGTCCAGATTGCCGAAGCGCACTCTCACTCAACATGACAGCGAAAACATTACTCAATCACTTTACCCGGTGTTGTGTGACTTTTTGCGCACATCAATAATTCACTGGTTTGAAATTGAATTTTCCTCCTGTACCAATGAGAGCGCGTCACACTGATGTTCTGCATCGCTGAACGGTGACCGACAACAGGAGCAACAGGAGCAACAACCGCATCCGGACCAACCTCGGAGCTTCATTTGGTGACTTTTTTTTTCCACCAAACTCGACAGCAGCTTGGTCTAACGCCTCACTCAACCCAACTGACAGCGAGATCTGAGTCGCTCGTCCAATACCCGTTTCACACTGACACGCTGTTCACACTGGGTCCGTGTCCGTGATGGAGTGCCGTGTACAAATTGTGCATGAAATAGTGCACACACATTTCAATAGTGCTGTTCACACTGGTTCCTTGAATCCATATCGCAGAAGCAGTGTGAACAGGAGGTGACTCATATCTCGTTGTCCAAGTCAACGCGGGCTGCGGTGACTTAGCCACGCAAAACCCATTCACGACGCACGACGCGTCTCGTGTGAAACAGGCCTGACGCGCGGTTCACACCGGTTTCACAAATCCGTGACGGACGCAATCCATGAACGAAAATTTCGACTTTTGGAGCCAAAACCATTTTCCCATCACAGATTCACCGAACTTATGTGAACAGAACCATTGGAATTTCTGTGCACCATTTCACGCACACGTTACCCACGGTGCTTCGTCACGGACACGGAACCAGTACGTAAGGTGTGGACGCGGCAGATACGCACTGGAGCTTGGCCTCTGCGGGCCCCGCGGTCAGCACGTCCGAGATGGCGATGGACGGCTCTCCGCTCGCGAAGTGCGGGTTGTCGCGTCCGCCGCTGACGGCGATGCCGAACCCGAAGCCCGCCACCTGCAGAGGGAGCGATGTCGCGTGTCATCATCAACATACCCCCGGGCGGGGACAAGCGGTCACGTGTCACAGTCAAACACCCAGCCAGGGGGGAGGACAAGCTGTCACGTGTCACAGTCAGCATCTCGAGGGGGGGGGGCAGAGAAGCGGTCACGTGTCACCTTCCCCGAGGGAGGATAAGGGAAGAACAAGCGATGTCACGGTCACGATTGAACACTGATGGGGGGGGGGGGACAAGCGATGTCACTTGTCACCACCAAACACCCCCCGCGGGGGTCACCGTCAAACAACACCCCGGCGGGAGGAGAGGGGGAGACACGTGTTGGTCAAGGCTGCGGTTTGGGGAACCTGCGTGGACAGGACCTGCCACGACTAATTTCTCCGCAAAGGAAACTTGACCACTGAGCCCCCCCCCCCATTCCAGCTTCTCAATGCACGAACAAGACGTTTCCATCGTGACGCTTTCCGCAAAAGTTACTCTGTGAAAGAAACACGGCTTCAAGTCCATTGAGCAGACGCGTTTTCCATTATTGCTGACCAACCCGAAGCATTGCGATTGACAGACTGACCAGGATCGAACAGGATTTCTTTTCCCTCACCTTGGCCAGGTTGACACTGTGCGTTTCCCATATCACTCGATTGTCAGCATTCTGCAAAGAGAAAAGAAAACACAAATTTACGTATTTCCCAAGAACACACACAAAAAAATTCCTCTGACTGGATACGCGTCTCCAGTATCAACGCGTCCAGATTCGCACGAGATACGGACACCGCTTGAGGAAACCAACACCGGTTTGTGTACACGTACTCGACTCTGTGGGAATCTGGGACATATTTCGTCTGGACTCTCGGTCAAAAGAGTCACCTGTGGAATGTCAACTATGTCTGTGTCAATAACTTCCTCACCCAGGATCGGGATCTGACGCAACTTGGGTTCCACTGAAAAAAAGTCTTGTGATCGAACAACAAATGCCACGCAGCAGTGCGGCTCAGACGTACCCACTACGTACGAAGTACGTATCTGCTGCCTCAAATGTCTTAAAAGTGAGTGGTACCTGTAATTTTCAAGGTCATTCACTGATTTTGCTGTTGTTTGTCAACAGTTGTTGCGAAATCGTGACATCAGCTGCCGATGTCACCATCACACAATCAACAACATAGCGACGTCACTCTTAACCTTCGGACTGACCGAGGTGCCTGGACGGTCAAATCCTCAGAATTCCACTTGCCATGTCCACTTGAGTGGACAAAAGGAACCTGAGCAATTGAATGGCGAAGAAATCAGTCTGCGATGACACCGCATCACGTGCACTGAGCACGACGCCCAACGACAGTGAGACAGACTTTCTGCAGCACTTTTCGATCATCATCAGTCAACATTGTGTGAAAAGTCAACCAACCAACACAAGATCCGAATTCCCCAACCAAAACAAAAAATCTTCGATCCACCAATGATCCACAAGTCACAAAGACAGAAAGAAACACGTCTCACCTTCGTCTCCCTCTTCCTACAAATCTCACACCAAGCCCTCTGCGCCCTGCACAGGTTACACTTGCTGTACTTGGCCAGGCCGTCATAGATCGTGACGAGCATTTTGAGTTTGTGAACAAGAACATCCAGGTCGGTCCACTCCATGTGGAACCCTGCGCTGATCTGAGTTACTCCGGCCGCGCAGTTCGAGTTTCACTTCCCTTTCACGTGGTGGTTCTAAACGAATGACAAGTGATCTATAAATACACCGAACGGGCCGAGTCTCTGGGCTGAGAAAAGGTGGCGCCGTGAGTGGTTATATCAGCCACGGGGTGTGAAGTCGGACTCGAGTCTGGGTATGCCAGCAGAGGCAGGTCCGAGCGTGTCTCCCGGCGAAGGTATGCCAACCACATGTGCCCGTGTCAACAAGTACATCGCATCACCGATGCTGGGAAACCAAACTCTCAGCGTGAACTCTTCCACTCATGATGCAACCCAACAAAGGAGTCTCAGAGATCCACGTGTAGTGTCAGCGAGTGGTCAATTCCTGGTGGGTCCAAAGGTCTGAACCTGAGTGAAGTGTATGCAGCGAGCCGCTTGACCACACCCACCGGAAACGTGGATCTATCGGATTCAGAAACAATTTCCCACAAATCTGCAGACACCGCCAGCTCAATGTCGGGTACAAACGCAAACAATAGGAAGGGCGGGGCCCGTCTGTTCCGCCTCAACACAACCAGCCAGTGCAGCCAGCAGGAGGTGCTGCAGCCTGAGCCTCATCCAGTCTGAGTCAGAAACACAAGAATATCAAGCAGAAATCATGTGAAACATTCTGTGAAACTGCGAAAGTGCAAAATGAAGGGGCAAAATAACCTGAATGCACAGACTGTTTCCTTGTTCGATCAGCCTCACAGCGTGCGAAACAAGACACCAGCAGAACATGACTTTTTGACAACAAAGGAACTGGACAGACGTGCTGACAGTGAGTGAGCACTGATATCATAGGTCTGCAGTTCGCGACAACACTCCGTGTTGGATGAGACCAATTCAATCGCCTGCACAAAGAAATACCGACATTATATGGCTTCCAGCATGTCATCTTACGAGTGTACTCGTGCATCAAGAAAACTCACCTCTTTGAAACAGACCATTCTGTGAACAGACCTTCAGCACAAAATGACGATACTGTGCCCCACTAAAATTCCACAAACCATAACCTAGCCTGTCACAGTTTACGATCCATACACTCAGAGGTCAACACGGCCTGTCCTTCAAACAGACATTCAAACTAGACAGGTTTTCCTCAAGGCTATTCCACCCATCTGTCGTGTGCTGACTCAAATAGCTTTGCTTTGATATTTGGAAAACGAATGACATTTCCCATTTCAACGTGTGTGTCCAAGTATTTGAACAAGCCTTTTCACTTTTCATCTCTGTTGTTTGTTTGGCCTTTTGCGATGCAAAAAAAGCTTCCACTTCACCCACATCCCCTGCCCCCCCCCTCTCCCAACAATTTCACAAAAGGCGAACCTGTCTCCTCAGCAACTGTTGCTGCTGCTCCACATGGATGTTGGTGTTCTTGACGCGGACGTTGTTGCTCGTCCATTCCTCGTAGTTCTCGAGCCACGACCGGACCCTGTCGTCCGAGTCGTCCCCCCGCCGGCGGCGCCGTACGCCCCTCCTCTCCCCGGGCAGCTGCGCGTACATCGCACCCGCCCAGCGCTCCTCAACAACAACCGTCTCCGAGTGTGAAGAAACTCCCGGTGAGCACCAGTAATCCAAGCATCAAGCCCAATTTATTCCACTGTGTCGGGTTCATGGCTCGAAGCACAACTGCGAAAGTCGGAGGTGGTGGTGGAGGTGCGCACACGAGATCAACTGTGAGGCCTGTGCGCCGCAGATAGGCTTCCACGTTGTATTGTGCCGCGCTCCTCGTCACTTGTACCTCAGATCCATATCGCCTTGTTCAGTCCAACGCGGCCGCTGAGACACAAAGTCAACTGAGATGCCACATCAATGCAAATGTGGTCAAGTTCTTTTCTTCAAGCCTCGCGCCCTACTTGCGCGCCACGAAGAAGAAGAAGAAGACTTTGCTTATTGGCAACAAACATCGCATAAATTCTGCGCGACATGATATTTATAAAAGGTCTTTGTGACCAAAAGCTCCGCCACAAAAGCCTTTCAGAGCAACATTCCTTCTCACGAAGTGTTGACATACATCATCCAAGAGCTACATTAAACGATTTTGCCGATTTGATTCCTCGGGCGTTTAAAAGGCAGTTTGTCGTCGGGTGCTTTTGTGCGCCGCGCACCGCGCACCGTCGCTCGGCTTTTCACGCAGGATCAGCGCGCCGCACGCATCAAGTCCCGGCGGCGGCGGCGACAACGACGACGATCAGCGCTGAGCTTTACGAGCTGCGGCGGCGTCATTTGCATGACAGTGACTTCAATTGGCGGGCGCAGATTCCATAGCAGCACCAATCTCTCTCCCCCCGAATTACAACGACCTGCGCAGGAAATGAATAGAGACGTGCAAAATGCCAGCCCAGTTCGAATCCTATTACGATGATTTCGCACTGATGGGAGGGTGGTCCGGTGGGTGCAGTAAAGCACAGGCGACATGCTGCGCGTATTCAGTTTCCAGCCCATTCCGCACGACTCCCAATACAAACAGTCGCGTCGCTCCGACACCATATTCTCCTGTCCCCAAAATACACAGACACGCATTCCTCCCCGACACACACGTTCTCAAGGTTTCAGGTCATTTTTTATTTGAACACAACCATGTAATTTTCGGATAAATACTCGTGATGTCTTTTTGTTGACGCACCAGCATGTTTCCCAGGGTGTCGGAAGTGTTGCGGGGCACAATCACAGTTAAGCCTGAGATCCGTCGTCTTTCACTGCGTGCGTCTCGCATTGACTGCTCGGGGTGAAGGGGCCTCGCATCGCCGCGGGCTGCGAACTATTGTCGCGCATCCGAGCGCACCGAATCTGTCCCATCTCCGCTGCGCGCTCAAGATTCGGTGAAGAACATCGCAATCAAGACGTTTTGTGATGAACTACCCCCGTCTCAGGTGTCAGGGAATGCGGTTCTGCTCCAAGGGAAAAGATTAATAAAATCTTATCCTCACATCTGATTTGCTCCGCTGACTCACAATGCACTCGCGGCTGTGAATAACTGAACCTCTTCCTTTCCCATGAAAAACACCGAAAAGCTTTTCAGGATATGAGAAGAAAAAGTTTTCCCTCCAAACATCGTTGCGACCGTTGTGGCATTCCAACCGACACGAGGAGGCAGCACCGATACCAGCTCCACCAAACGCAGGTATGACGGGGGAACTTTCCTCCTGCGTGAAGGTTGCGAGCGAACAGGACGACGAGTCAAGTTCCGAAGGCGCCCCCTCCCCACCACACCCCTGCGCATCCACACCCCGCACCCCACAACCCCTGCGTGTCTGGGCCCCGACCTCACCCTTCTGCCCCCTTCACACCCGCACATCAACTCTCCACTCCCCCTGCCACCCGCACCCCCCGACACCCTGTGATCCACCCCCAACACCCCCACGCCCCCCACCCCACCCTCACGCCCCACGCTGGACCTCATTAGCAGTGGCTATGACACGATGACCAGGAGCCCATCTCCACCGGCCATCTCCACCTTATCAGCGCGCGGCGCACCTGCGCAGACAGCGCATTCCTCACCTCTCCATGCCCCTCCCTCCCGACAGATTCAGGGATCCCCGGCTCACCTCTCCGTGCCCCCTCCCGACAGATTCAGGGATCCAGGGCGGCGCCGGGCGCCCCGTGTCGCGGGGATCAGAGACGCCGACACCGGGGGGACCCAGAGGCCTGCGGGCCCCAGCTGACCACGCTGAGTGAAGAGAGCCAGGCGCGCCCGATCCACAACCAGGCACGCTTTCATCTATTCTCTTGTTCGGCACGTCGTCAGGGGCAACCTCTGGAGATTCAGCACAAGTAATCTACACTTTTAACTCAAATGGTTTGACACTTGTACACTTTTGGTTGCTCTGACTTGTGCCTTACAATAGGTCATCCAAAAACAACAGGAGATCAATTAAATCCTCGGTTGCGCATCGGATTCATTAATCTCCTGTCGTCTGTTGATTACCTATACCTTCTCGCTGGAAGAGCCAGCCCCAACTCAACGCACGATGAAATCTGACGAGTCAGACCGGCGATGTTGATACACCTCCAGCAATGCTAATGACCCGACGGTGATCAGCGCCCCCGACAGACTTATCACGTGTCTTTCACCCGCTTCGTGTTGGCACCCCATTCAGAGTACCCCGCGCGCTTCGGAGCTGCGAGGATCGTCACTAATCTGTGCGCACCTCGTGACCCTCACTCACAATGTGTGTACACATTTCCTGACCCCGCCCGCAGACCTACGTACAAACCGCGAGTTAAATTCCGCGGCAGCTGCATGCGCGGATAACACTGCGGATCGAGCAATCAAAACGCTGATAAAACAATTCCGTTGAGACTGTGCAGCGACAGACGACGCCACTTTTATTCCTCGCACCGCCTGACGGCAGCGACACGCACTCTCCGCTATCACAGCCAGGATCAGGTCATGTGACACCGACCCGCACACCCGACTCTCAGTCCCCACTACACGAAACGCGCGCGGAATGCTGCAGAAAAACAGCCAGTTGGAGTACGGGAGCGTGCGAACAATGTCAATTTCACCAGCACCACCATCGCAGCAGCTCAGCTTGGCTTATCTTATCTGTCGTCAGCTTTGGCCACTCTTCTCAACCCCGGCCAGTTCGTTTTGACCTGCATTCCACGAACCAGAAATTTCTTTCTTTGAAACTGAAGCAAATGACGACTGTTGTCCACACACACGCACTATTTTCTGAGAAGGAAATGATTTAATGGTCACTCGCGCAGCTGGCAGATTCCGCCCCTGGACAATGAGCATTCACACAGGTAATTGACAGCAGCTAATAACCTGGCATTATCGCTCATATCGCGTGGCACCACCGCCCACCGCATGCCTTGGCACGGGCAGCAACCACGCCCTCAACAAGACGGTGCGGCACATGGGATCTGCTGTCTGTATCGGTATTTTGGCAACATTTCTACAATGTGTCAAGGTTTCGGGGTCAAACTTCAGCGCTGAGAACAACAGACCCCGTCCAGGATTGTTTCTTTGCCTCCTTCGCCGCTTCACACAGAGTCGAACAGAAAGAAACGTGGACATTTATCAACGGTGCAAACAACGTGACCGAGAAACACAAATAGTGCATCGGTTCGTCTTGACGCTCCTTGATAAGATTTTCCACGTTTTACTCAGAAATGCCCCCCCCCCCAAACTGACGGCAGATCTCGGTCGCGGTAGACTTACGTCACAACGAGCGGTGAAATTGAACCCGTCGGATCCTGTCGGGACTTGATCAGCTTCATCAAGGCCGATCTGCGGCCCGCACCGCGTTTATTGCAATGACACATGAAATGAGCCTGTAATACGAACACCAGCACTTGTGATCAGCACCTGAAACCCTCAAGTCCCACCGCGGAAAATTGCAAGCGCAATGTGTGACTTCCACTTCTTGCATTTCAAGGGTGAAGGCATCGCATTTCCGAGCAGCCACCGCTCACACCGACTCGCCACGTCGGGTTTCATTAGTCAGAGGTCATTAGAACTGCGGGATCAAGGTTCACACGTCTAACTCGGCGATCAAAGATTGGAACCACCTGGACCAGCCGACTGCGAAATATCACTTCAAAACACGAGGGATGCAAATGTGCTGAGGTGTGCACAACAAAGTGAGGCCGCGGGCTCTGTCCGCTCCTCAGAGATTATCTACTTTTCACGTCATTTTTGCACGTGTCTTATCGCATCTGGTGGAGATGGGCGCAGTACGCCACGCAACAGATGAGTTGTTCCATTCTGCACGTGTCCGTTCAACGCGAGTTTCAGGAGAAACACCTAAATATTCCGCACGGAGCTCACACAGCATGGAATTTCGAATCCTCGATGCAGCATAAAGGACACAAATCGGTGGGAAATGCTCTGATATTCATCGCGCACATGAACAGCCAGTGGAGACCATCGGAATATCGGCGAATCCCAAGGCCACGCACCGCGGAATCTGTGCTGCTGCTGCGCTGTGAATGATTCTCTTTCGGCTCGGAGAGGCGGCCCCGCCCCCTGCCCCCGAAGAGATTCTCATTCCTGATTCTCTTTTTTGCACATTTCACCGATTTATCAGTGAGCGCAACGCGAAAATGAAGCTGGACAAGAATGCTTTTGAATGCTTTTTGTTTTGCGCACAGAATAGCTCTCCGCGATTGAGTGGAGAATCCTCCCCCGCCGGATTCCGATCGTGCAGCCGTTCTGGGAACGATCATCAGGGTTGGCGAACGGTCAAGTCAAGCGGAAAACATCTGCCGCGAAGCAGCCGCGTACAGGTGCAAAAATATGCAAAAGATAATGCCAAAAATTTGGGTTGGACATGTTGAGTTGGTTGAAATCACACCCTCATGAACACTCTGATCACAAAAGTTTGTTTTTGTCAAGCATTGATACTTTTGCTGCGTTCTGTTGCAATCAACTTGGCGCACAGAAACCACGCCAGATGCAGATACCCGAGTTGCATATTGCACAGATTTTGTTGTGAGTCTGTTGGCTTCTTCCACTCACTGAGCGTTTCATCTCCCCGTCGAATTGATCAGCTTCTCCCGCACTCCATCGAGCTGAAATAAGAACTTTTTCATCCACCCAAAATCTCCAGTCACCCGTACAAAACAGAGAATCTCAACAATGTCCAAGGCAAAAGCAAACGAGGGGTATTTTTGGGCTGTGATTTCGAAAAGCTGGGCTGGTCCGCAGGATGACAACACGAACGTCACAAATCCGTCTGTTTTTCTTCGATCAATCAGGCTCAACGTTCCGTGCAGCAGCAAAACCGCCATTGAAAAGGTTGTTTTACCGACTGAATTCGATTCGATAGATTCCTGCAGCACAACCTTTCCAAACAGCGAGTTTAGTTGCTCTGCGCAGAGATTCCTTCTCCATTCTCGTCCAACCTCCGCGGATAATGCGGACGCCGCACCTCAACTGAAAATCCGATGCCCCCCGAGCGCGAGTCACCCAACCTTTCAGGAGGTGCTCCGCACAGAAATGGGCTGCTGCCTGCAGGTTGCTGCCTGCAGGTTGGAGTTGGGAGGTGAAGCAATCTAAAGTCTCTTCCATCATCCCAAACGCAGCCCAAAAACATTTGAGGCTGGAGTAATGCACATTACCCCCGCTCACGTGGTATTAGCATTTTGCAATAACAATCACTCACATTCTGGAGAGTACTTACTTTTCCAGTTGTACAAACACTTGGTCTATTAGGAAGAGGAGCAGAGCCATCCCTTTCAACGTAGTTAACCTGGAGTTTTCCTGAACTTCCACTTGCGACTGAAACAAAGCGAGGCTGGATCTTCCGAAAGCCTCTGCACTGTCCACTGGGGGTCTAGATTGAACGGAATCTCGAGTCCGCGGCGCAGACAGACCGCCAGCAGCACTGTTGGTGAAAGCGCTTTTCCTTGTTGGGACATTTCACATGGATGATCATAAAGCTCCATACTTGCTTGAATACACCGCATTTTATCATCCGAGATTTTCCTTTTCTTGAAAATCTTCTGCAGGCAAAGTGGGTGCCGTGAACTTTTCCCATCGTTTTTTCGCGCAAATGCGGGAGACTTTTCCTGAGTAACACCGTGGTTTTTACTGCCAAGAAACCGTTGCGTGTTTCGGGGGCACGGAAGTCGTGAGCAAATTTTGCTCTCGAAACAGAAGCCGCGATAAAGACTAATGTTGTTTTCACATGAAATTTAACTTCGATTTTGCGGTCGACTTGCCCTGCATATTTCTAGAAACCTGATCCTCGGCAAACAAAACAACGCGGCGCTGCTTCGCTCTCGAGTCGAGATGAAAATTCCACGAGCACAATCAAGCGTCGAGTCTGCACGCTTCGCCTTCAACCATTTTGCAACACAATTTACAAATCAAAGAACTAATGCCGCTGGGGAGGTTGTTGGTCTGCACGATTCGCGCGCGAAAATCTGTTTTCACAGAGGATCAAGCTCAATCAGCTGCAAAAGTGATGTCTTCCTTCAGAATACACCCACCCACATGAGCATCAAGAAAGAAGACGTGTGACCAAACCTTTCTCGATCGCCGTTTTTCTCTGCCGTACACGTCCACTGGTATCGTGGCGTAAGATGGGGCTCCCTGTATATGAGTGTAGTCTCTCATATTGGAGTTCCGTTCTGCATCCCTTGTCAGTAGAATCCAGTTTCCTTTTGTTTCCTGACAATGTAGCTTGTGACGCACGTCCGAAAATGAAAAGAAAGTCTCGCAGCAACTTACTCCACAGGAACGCTACTTGAAGTGCACTTGTAATTTTTCACCAAGTTTTGTGAGTCAAGAGGGTTTACCAAGACGCCTGTCAGCCTTCCAGAAGCTGGCAGGGGACAAGAGCACAAGAATGCCAAGCTTGTCTGGAGGCCTGTTTCAATAATCCAGAGACCGCGAACTGTGATGATACATCCATAGTACACACGCATATGAAAGGAGAAGTAGGCCACAGGAGCCAAACAGTATGCAGCGTTGAAAGACAGCTTTCTATCACAGGGCCGGCCACGCCAAAAATGCCTTCCTTCTTTGACGCTCCAGTGTTTGCCCTGAGTTTCGCTGTGCTGGATGAAGAAATGGAGACAAAACCGTTTGCACATCCAATTCCTGCTGCTGCTCCTCGGCTCAAAAACGTTGATGACTCGGCCTTGCCAGAATAAACACTTCAATATTGCGTCCAAGTGTTTGTGCCTCGCCCTCTCGCGCTCCTCCGGCAAAGCGTTGAGATGATTTGACGAAACCTCCCGGCGCTTTCGCCCAAAGTCTGCTGCTGCGGTTCAGCAATCACGACGCATCTTTTACAACCCGATTCGAGTGCAAGAGTTAAGAGAAAAGAACCGAAGCACTGAAAACTGTTCAATCTCCAGTTTCAAGACCAACTGTCATTTTCACTTCACAGCTTTCAAATTCGACTCCCTGAGTACAAGCACACCAGTGGGATCCCACGCAGTTGGCCCATCAGGAGAGGTCCAGTCTCTAACACACGTATTTCAAGCTGCTGTCTGTGCTGTAACATTCCTCCGGTCTTTCACAAAATGCTGCGCATGAGTCGCGTCTCACTTTTCCCTCGGATCACACACACTGTGCATTTCAGCCGCTGATCCCCCAACTTTGTTGAAAGTTGCGGTTTTGTGTTGTGCTGCTGCCCAGATCGTCGCCAGCGTAACTAACAAACCACTACATTACTAGCTTTAACCGTTTCAGCCTGGAAGGCAATTTCATCCTCGCTTTCCGCTTCGATTGAAGCAGCTTTTTCGGCAAGGTGCATTGCATAAAACCCATCTCGTACGAGGGAACATCAGGAACTAAGTTTCTTTTTGCAATAGCGAGGACACGGAATGAAGGATGAGGATGAAAGGTTTTGCAAATCTTTAATAACAATTCAAAGCATAATTCCATGCAAAAAACAAGGCAAAACCATAAAAGGTAGAACTCTGAAAAATGGTTCAAAAGTGGCATTATCAAAGTCCGTGACAGTCAACAACTGTCCGCATGCATTTCCAACATGTTGCCCTTCGAAATATTCACCCTGGGCTTTAATGCATTTCATCCACCTGTATCAGAGATCAACATTTCAAACTTGGAACCAACCTGAGTAACGAATAACTGAGCTTGCGGGCAAATGTAGGTCACAGGAGATCAACACGCAATGAGATCGAGCATCCTTGACATGGTGGAGATGAACATCAGGTCAAGAGGAACAAGATCACAAAAAAAAATTGCAAACGCTCATACACTGTCCCAGGAATCGCAAAAAGAAACTTAGTTCCTGATGTTCCCTCGTATCTCTGCAAAACACTGAACCTGCCGACTGAGAAAATATACCCTGTCAACATGCTACGGATTACCCACAACCAATGCAACCGGAGTTGGAAGGAAAAAGCTGTTGCGACTGGAGCTTGTTTAGTTTTCTGACGTACCAGCTTCAAATGACAAAATCTACTCAGTAACCTGTCTTTTCATTGGGTAGATTACGTCCGAAGTACTTTACGTTGTGTATTGTGTGGTTCTGAACCCACAGAGCTCTCACGGTTGTTCTTGGCTCGTCGTCACCTGATTCCGACGCAGTGCAACGGCAACGGAACTTGCAACAGCTTCATCCAAGCGGGGTTGAAAGAGTTAAAAGAAAACATCAGGGCTGAGAAGGGAAATAAACCTGGACGGAGAGGGCTGGCCCCTCGCGCAACCGACGATACGGTCCAGAAATACCAAGTGGAGCGGCAAACGTTGCGCGGCAGCTGCGGGTCACGTCACGTCACGTCATGTCACGTCACGTCACGTCAGGACGCCGGGGCCGCGGGTCGGGGGGGGCGTGGGCCGGGGGGGGGGTGCTGTCCGCAGCCCCGCACCCCCATCCGTCTCCCGCCCCCGAGGTCGGAGGTCCTGTCAAAACAATACCCGATCCTCGCCCGCTCGACCCTTCGCTTCAACAAACGGTGATACGCTCACAAAATAAACATTTGTACTCTGGACTACGTCACATACCTCCAGACGTTCTGAATGTCACTGCGATTTCACGCAAAAAAAAGTGCTGCGAAAAAAAGAGCAACACAGACCAGTGTTTTCATTGGCGGATGTTTTAGCGCGAAGGAACAAGCCCCAGGTTCCCTCCCTCCTGGTGCAGTTTAGAAATGCATCCTTGAAATCTGCACACCCAGTTGGATCAACATGCCCGCACCCCGGACGCGTTGCGTGATATACGATGCACCCAATCTGGCAACCCCATTCTAACCATCACCTCGGGATGAACCCCATTTAAGCAAATCACTCAAACACGTTGCAGTCGTTTTCTATTGATTCCACAAGGGAGGAAGGTATCTTCTGCAAATTGTACTGTGCGTGGAACTCAAATGAAATTTGGCGCAGCAGTCAAGTTTTTATTTTTTCTGAAAGACACTGACGATGCTCACTGCATCCGTCGACACACACGGACAATTGTGCACTGCAGCCTTTTGATCCTCACACCTGCCATCAGCGCCCAATTTCAGCCTTATGCAGGTCATGCTACCTGTTCGCTCAGCGAACAAAACCACGGTATCCAGGTCACCTTTGGTAGGCAGATGGGCAGCGCAGCGCCCGTATGTTTCGCGAAGAGCTACGACCGGCCAAGCTGGGCTTCAGCTGGGATCAACAGAAATGACCCAATTACACGAATACTCGCATAGTGGGCGGGTCACGACCCGCGAAGAATGGACACGGTGCACTAAGCGGTATGCAACTGGCTAATGCACCTCGGTGTGGTTCTGAGAGCCGATAAGCTGTACGGGCCTGGGGTCTGGGTGGTCCGTGGATATGACATGGCGCCAACAGATTTTCCCTGTGATTCTCCACCTCAAGTCAATCTTTGACTTTCAAGAAGGTGCGCGCCGTGTGCACCGCAGCCACGATACGGAAGCTGAGTACTTGAGTACTACTCACTACGCATTGGCCTGGAGTCAAACTCAACACAGTGAAGAAGCCCCCGAGAAAGTTTCTGTCAGCAGCGGACGGTGCCCGCTGCCTCGGAGCTGTATCTCTCAGTGTTTATGCGGTGAGCTGCTGCTGCATCAGGTGGCCTCTCGAGTTTCGTCAAGAGAACCAGAGAGAAAGTGATGAAGAAAGAAATGCGGATTCAACAGAACAACACACAACGGTCCAGATGTTCTGTCGACAGAAACCACACGATTGCTGGTCGTCTCCGAAGACCTCAAAATGTTCATTCGCAGACACACACCCCCCCCCCTCCACGATTTCTGTGTTGAAAAGTGTGGTGATGGTTCGCATTGTGACAAGTGTGTTGTCGAACTTCGTTTTCTACACCAACACCGTTCCTCTACAACTGATCACCAGCTTCGTGTCCAATTTTACGCTTTTACGCCAACAAAGACGCAATCTGATCAGCCTGTGTGGGGCGCCTCGTGCGTGGCAAGTGGTCTCCGGCGCGTGCAAATGGAATCCACGTCTCTATTCTCTCTTGTAAATCTGGACAGAGAACAGCACGATTGGTTTCTGTGATGAACCACCACCAGTCATACAGTCTCACAATTTTGCACCCTCATTTTCTGTCAAATTGAAGTGACGTCTCTTGAAAGATTTTTCTTCGCAAAACGCCACTTTGCCGTTGGGACCACCAAGGCACACAAACACGTCTCTCACAAGAAAAAACTTTTGGATGTTCAGTTTGTATTCTTTTCGCCCAGGTTACCCAAGCCGTGACTGTTGTTGGCACAAGTGGAAACTTCGCGCCTGTGCATTCCGCGTCTCTCCCCTGGAGAAGCTACAAAAATATTTGCAACAGGCTTCATATTGCTCCGCACTGCAGTCAGCAGAGGAGGAATGTGGGCTCTGGATGTGCTCTGGAGTCTGTCAGTTTTATTCACAGCGGGGATCCAGCCTCAAACTTTTTCAATCTGGATCAACTTTTTCGCGTATGAATATCGCGTGTCATATGATAGAGAGCCAGGCACAAAGCTGGGAGTCAGGTGAAGCCTCCGAGGCCCGTCACCATGAGTCACCCAGGCAACGATCGTAACAACCAAACAGATTATGTAAGAGCGAGTTCGAATGCTCCGCAGGACAAAGGAGGGCTGAGGTTGTCTGTTGCCCGCCGAAGGAAGCCAAGGACCATCGATATTCAATGGGTTTGGATGAAACCGAACAAAGAGCGACACGACAATCCTCCCGATGAAACTGCACCAAAGCATTCGCGCTTTGCGTGTCGACATTTTATCTGCGCCCGACGACATTTCATCTTTTGGTGCAGTCACACGACTATCGTGTCCACCCGTGTAAAACGCACCTTTTTGTCCCAAAATTGAGTACCAAAAGTAGGTGCGCATCTTACACATGGGTACGAGATTACTGTAGTTTTAATATGACCTGACACCAGAAAATGACGGCAAAAGTTGGGGTGAGTCTTATACTTGGGTGCGACTTGTACACGGGTGAATACGGTAACTGTATTCGCTGCACACTGGACTTGTTTCCAAGCTTCTTGCTTGCCTATCCACAGTGTTTCTTCAGCAGAAGCCGACACGCAGCGGTAGCTCCTGCCCGGATCGCGGCGCAGCACGGCGCGGCACGGTGCTCCCGCTCAGCGGGGTCTCGCGGAGGTGACGCGGCGCCTCTCAATTCAATTACCTTCTCGGTGGTCAGTCTGCGCGGGCGCGGTGGATTCCACCGCTCTGTTCTCCTCCCTCCCTCCCTGAGCATTTAACTCCCTCCACCGCTTCCTCCTCAACACATCTCAAAACGGAGAGAAAAGTGACCGCGCTTCCAGCCTAATCAACCGTGTTTTCTATTCCACAACAGATAAAACTTTGCGCAGCTCAAACCCAGCAGATTGGACAGCTGTACATGCACTGGGTGTTTTCACGCAACATTACCTTGCTGACGTACGGATGGCGCCGGGGTCTGCGTCTGGGAGGGAAGGGCGGGGTCAGCGGCGTGTCGCTGTCAGACTCGGACTCGTCCACCACCACCTCCTGCGTGTCCGGCGGGGGGCGCTGCTGCTGCAGGTGGTTCAGCTTCTCCCTCGCCCAGTCCGTGCCCGAACTGACCGAGTGCTGCATCCTGCGCAGCTGGCGGTTCATGGCGTCACGATAGTCGTGGCGGCGCGGGCGGTGGTGCGCCGTCGATAACGTCGAGGCGCTGTGACCGCGCCCGGACCGCGGGGCACCCTTAGACGACCTCACCGCGCCCTTCGACTGCCGCGAATGCGATGGGTACTTCTGTCCAACCCTCATCTCCTCAGCATTTGGTTTGTTTCAACAGTATTTGAATTTGCTGAAGTCGACGTTCTGGAGACTTGCAACAAATCCGAAGACGAGTTACAGGGCGGTGCGCTGAAGATCCCTCACACTTGTTAGCGAGTTTTGTTATCATAATCACTGGAAACAGGAGATCAACAAAGCGCCAAGTTGTTCAATCACCATTTTGAAGGTCATCCTTCAACCAACTTCTCTTCTTCGCATCAACAACGTTCCTTCCTCCACAACTTTCCTGCTGTACTGTACCCGCCTCACTCAGCGTAACTTCATTCAGTCCCTCCTCCTCCAGCCCAGTTTGGCTTCTGCAGGTTCTGTTTTCAAAGTCAACCTGTAAATGTAGCAACGTGGCAACAGCCGAGGAAATCCAGTTGCTCCCTGAGTGCAACATGTTCCGCCCTGGATTTATGTAAATTCAGTGTGTACACCGCTGTATTGTGCGCCCACGTCCATAATCTATTGGTTTGAGCCGGGAAAACAACTGGCATTCTGCCCTGTTTCCTGTGTAGTGATCGGGTTCTGTTGAAACAGAAAAGGCTTTTCTCGGCAATTAGCCCTCGGTGAATGGTCTGCCGAGAAGAGAGATCCAATCCAGAATTTGATACTCTTGGTCTCTGGGTCCAGCGGGTCAATGCTGTGAAAGAAGCCACACTCGGTACTCGTGACACAGACACAATGGTGCGGTGTTGAAGTCAACGAGTTGGTCGATTTACTGTGGCGCTTTGGCGAATTTACAGCGCTTTCTGCAGAAAAGTTGCTATTTTTTCGAGCGACACTCCATGGCACTGGAAAACAGCGCCCACTGACAGATCCGCTACAGACTAAACACATAAACGTTGCAAATTGCGCTGAAGTGCCACTTGTTTTCACCAACAAACTTCTGCCACAAAAAGAAAAGCCAATCCACCAGAAGCCATCCGGTTCAGAAAGCCACGCAATCCGACAGTTTTTGGTGATCGTGAGGGTAACGGCTCGGGGGGGGGGGGGTCAACGTCCCTGTTTACTCAGTCCGTAAATTTTGATCTCATGCAAAAAAGTTGTTGCTGTACTTTTACAAATAAAGGCGGCATTAGAATAATTTAAAAATTAA
>JAAUXT010017493.1_pt1 | contig 26711 bp, 28 predicted proteins | sample 7278171 | NCBI WGS metagenome assembly JAAUXT01 (sample SAMN14350112, study PRJNA611818) | marine sediment metagenome | isolation source: surface marine sediment (1.8m) | place: French Polynesia: Moorea | collected 2018-08
AGACATTTTTAGACAGATTCAGAACAGATTCATATTGTGGTAAGGAATGCTCCCTGAAGCTGTGAACCCCCATTGATTTCTGGCTTTTTTGGCAACAGAAACCAAATGGGAGCCTTGAATGGACATTGAAAATTTTTTTTATTGATCTTTTGTGTTGATCTGATCAATATCCATTCAAATACAGCTTATTTCCATCTCCTGATGATATCCAAATAATGCCTGCTCCCCCGGTTTGTCCTACTTATCCGTGATTGGCTCCAATAGAATGGACATTGGACGTGGTGAGAGACTGGCGAGTGCAAGCTTTTCAGGAGATGTTCAGAAACGTCCATCAAAGTCATTTTTGGACACAACTTGCACGGTTTGGTGGAGCAGGTCAGTACACACAGGTGTGTAATTGCATCGGAGAAAGGAGTTGTACAAATAAGTGATTATTGCCTTTATTTATGTGTGATTCCGAGGTCTGGAGTTTGCCCATTGCTCAGGGGTTGACCCGTGAGAGCATGCGGATGTCAGGTGGTTCAGCCTTGCCGAACAGTGGGGACTTTAATAAACCGTTTAACCTTCCTTCCTTGAAACCTGTGGCATTTCTACGGGTCACTGGCCGTGCCACGAGAAGCGCAGGGTATTAGAAACACAAGTATTCTCCAAAAGCCGCGAAAGTCCTCCAGACATGTACAGTGATCTATTGCTTTTCAGGAAAACATCTTTCCATTGAGATTTTGATGAATGGAAGCGCGAGACTCGTTGGAGTCACTTGAGCCTTAAACAATTTGGATTGAAAAAGAACTCGATACAGTGATAGTGCCTTTGAATACAATTCCATCTCTTCAAAATCAGGTCATTCTTACCACTTCAGGGCTTTTACCAGTTTGCGGATGCATTTGTACGTTTGCTTGAACCTTTATGTGGCCGTGTAGTCATGTTTTGAGCCACCAGTTGTGAAACTTTCATGCCTTTTCGGCTGAGGGCGTTTTTTCAGTATTTGGAAAATTAGACGTTCGCACCAAATGGAATTTCACGCTTTAAGTGCTGATCCCAAGGAGATCGAATATCCCCATTGATGGCAGCTCTTTTGATCGTGAAAAGAAGTGTCCTGGTTTGTCGCGAGTCAATTCAGTTTTACACTTCAGGGCCTGATGTTTGCTGCGAAATAAGAGTGCAAACATTTCCTTTCGTGTTTCATTGACTGCCTTATCGACCCGAAGCTGTAAATGTTTGAGTTGAAGAGGTCAACTTTAATCAATGGCGGGAGGACTCCCAAAGCGCATTGCCTCCTTGGCCATTTGAAATTGAGAGGGTTTTCCCTTCCGCAGTCTCTCCTTCCTCTCCTTTCCACAGAAAAACAAAGGGGTCTGAAGATGTTCAGAAGCAAGGGTTTCGAATTGCTGGGTGATGAAAGTTTACTCGTTTCCATGAAGATCTCTGCAAAGACACCAGTTGTGTTGTGCTCAACTGTGACATCTTTGTGTTGTTCTCAAAGGTTCTGCGTCTGATTTTTTGCACGTTGAAAATACGTTGCACGTTTGTGCCACAGTTCACAATCGCTTGTCGTAATCTTGAGAAGGAACAGCTGTGCCTTGTCCAGGGATCGTGAAATGAAACTGAATGGACGTTTTCTTTGTTGTTTGTGAAATTTCGGGACTCCAACAGCTGTTGTAAATTTCGCAGCCCGAAGCAGGAGGATCCGACGAATGACACCCACGTGCCGCCGCCGATTCTCCTTCAGCCGCAAAATGTGCGGAGACAGATACGCCCGCAGGGTGCAGAAAACAGGGCGAGTTGTCGCAGAAACCGTCTGGCTGGTCCCGTCTGTTGGGAGGCGATGTCTTTTGAGATGAACTGTTCAACACAAGTGAAACTGGCAGGCCACGCGAATGTCAGATCTGGCTTGGTGCAGCTTTCAGACTCATCCCCTGGATCCTGAGGGGTCTGTCAGTTCAATTAATTTGGTCTTTCGCCTAATTGTCTCCTGCATTTACGGCTGATCGGAAACCATTTGTGACCCGTCTTGCAGCAGATTAGCATTGTCTTCGCAAAAGGCTCTGAAGCCATAATCCCTGTGTTATGTTTCAAGCTGATAAGAGTTGATACAAAGTTGGAAAGTGTGGATTGTGGTGCAGTGGATTTGCTGTTGCATAATGTCATTGCGCTTCTGATTGTGTTGAATGAATCGCATCCGTCTTGCACGCTTTGCCGCTTCAGAATCTGGAGGGTTAATGGATTGAAAGTTTGCATTTGAAAGAAGTCAATAAAACAGAGATTTCAAGGCTGGTCTGTGTGGCGTGGCTTCAAATTAAGAGCTTTTCCATTATGAAATTTCTGACGGAAATGTATGAAGGGCGAGACGTCGAGTGGCGTTATGTCACCCGCAGTAATGAGCTCATATGTTGTCGTGCAGAAGTTACGCAAGTCTCGACTTTGTTCATCAGAAACGCACCGCGTGCAGCTGTGTTTGGATTACAGATGCGCGCAACGTGGGCAACGTGCATTTCATTTGTGTGTCACAAAGATTAAAGGCAAACAGTAATTTCTCGAGTTGATGCCATGTGGTTAACCTTTTGGCCTTTGAAGAAAGGTATGGTGTCAATGAGGTTTTTTGCCTTTGCAGAATTTACAAGCTTTTGAGGAGCCGCGCAAAAGAGTGGAAACACTCGGGACATTGTTCCCTAGGTGCCTCTGGGCAATTCCAACACAGAACTTGAGTTTCTCATTGCGGTACGCATGCATGCATGAAAGTAAAATTGATGACAAGAAACCAGCCAGGCACTTCTTTCTGTGCTAAAAATTCCTGAGCTCGCTGCAGTCGATTGGTGTTTTATAGGCGTCAGGTACAGCAGGAAACAGCTTGTGTTTGCAGCTGAATGGCGATTACATAACTCGGTAATGCAATCATGCTGAAGTCCAAAGGCAGACGTCAAGTGTCGAGGCCGCTGTAAGATGAGTCATGTCAATCAAAAAGGGCAACTCGATCAGCCACGGAAATATTGTTCATGCATTTAGATATGGGTTCGAGTTTCCAGAATTGCGGGGCCAAAAAGGGGTCAATCCGTTTCGTCAGTGCGCGCGAACAATAATGGCTTCATTGCCTCGTGAGAGATAATCCCATTGCGTTGATGAAGTTGTGCGCATTCAGTTCCGTTTCAAGGGCTGCACACGTCCTTACAGTTGGTGTGTGTGCGTCCTTTTGTTTCGCGCACTTTCAGCCAAAGTAGTTGCGAATAAATTTTGTGGTCAACGGTCAGTCTGCTCCAAAAAATCTTCTCTGTTTCAGAAAAACATGAAAGCAAAACATACCAGCAAGCATCATGACCCTGGTTCTGGCTCGATTCTGGCTCAACAAAATGTTGAGTTCAGGCAAACACGCGTTGATGAATTGGGCGTTGGAGGCAGAAGATGTCACGCTGAATTCAGGCCTGGTGCTTTGTCTCTAACATTATGTCCCACTTGTAAAGTTTATTGGTGAAATAATGATTTTTGTGCCACATTAAATACACCATTGAAAGTGCGCTCAGTGTGTTCTCACGTCTGAAAGATTTTCACATTGGATGGAGAAGCCTCCTCGACAATCAATCCCCGTTCGCCTTTATTTTACTGAGTAAATTTGTTGATTGCATCAATGGGAATGTGCTGTAGCTTCGTTATTGACGTGGCATTTTGAACGAACCAACAAACACTCCATTGGCAGGCCTGCCCATATTTTTGAAGAGCCTTCACTTTGGAATGCTGACAGGCCTAATTGTGGATAACCAGGTTCTTGTCCCTGAATTACACAAATTGTGTTTGGAATCCCCCTTTGTCGCCCGGGGAGAGGAGGGATTCGATTCCATTCACGCTCTTTTTCCCGGATGCTGAGGGGTTCATTCACAGTGAACAATCAGAGCATTGCTTATGTTCAGATCGATAACTTATAGTTTCAATTCAATTGCTGCAAGTTGCAGTGAAGCGTGCTCGAATTGTTCTGAGACTTGATGTCGTAGGTTCCTCTTGTCGCAGCGTAACAGGACACGTGGTGACTGCACGGCACCTGCGATGTGTGCACACAACGCAATTAAAAAGAGCCACTTTTGAGCGTCCTTTGAGGAAGGACACCCTCACCTGTTGTCTTGGCCTGTTGGAGTCGTGCGTTGCTTCTGTTGCTTGTGCAAGTTCTTGGGTTTGAACGCAGCTGCGATGCAGCAGCTGATAAGAATGTTTGTTGGTACTTTTTGCGTGGAATCATTTTGAATCACGAAGTGTGTCACAACTGATTAGTTCGGTTCAGTTCAGGTCATCGTCCCTTATCAGTGGAAGTGAAGCAGGTAATTGGCCATATGCGCGTAAATACGGACCAGTTCTCACCACTTCAAAGAAAAGCATCGTACGCGAAGTCCTGCCTAGCGTCCGTCGGACCAAGGTCAAGCAAAGAAATATTCGTGGCGGTGAAAACTCAAGGATGTACATTTCCTGCTTTGCACTGAGATGATCCCAGTGCAGATGTCAGAGGGTCCGATGGCTACACGCGAGGTGTAAATGTTTGGGTAACGCCACCAGGGCGGTCCTAATGACTGTTGACGACAGCTCTGCGGGGAGATGTAAACATCGCGAGTCAAATCACCAACCAGCTTCACCAACTTTTGGTGAAGGTCTCTGCGTCGTCCCAGCACGTTCATCTTCAGAATCATGAAAAATAGTTCTCATATCAAAACGGGACGGAGTTCTTGTGGTTACAGAGATAACTTTGATGGAAGGAGAGCACCTGACATCCAAGGAAGACTTCAATACCAGCTCTGTTCTTGCCTTCTTTCCTTTCAGTCTTGCAGTTGTCTCATTTCGGCGGATAATCGCAGAACAACACGAGTATCGGTTCTCAAGACTTGTAAATCTCTTGAATATTGAAGCAGCTCCTGGTCTGGATGGATGTCGTGGTTCCATTGTTTTGTTTGGATGTTCAGACGTGTAATTGGACGGTCTCGCGACTGAGAAGAATTCTAGGAATTTGTTCTGGCTTGGCAAGTTAGGGGAACTGCAAAAATGTTGTTTGACAGATCTGAGTGAGTTTGCGTGTTTTGAAAACCTCCCTGCCAGTTTCATTCATGGACCTCCACCAGTCTGTCTCTTTGGATGTCATCACTTGTGTCTGGACCAATTTAGAAATTGTATTCGTGTCATAAATTGTCTGTGGAATTAATTCTGGGCAGTTTGTCATTATTTGAAAACGAGTCGAGCTTTTTCTCGTGAGTTGAACGTGTGGATGTATCCGCAGTTCATACATTATTGATGCATGTTAATGTGTCTGGTTAAAGGCAGCGAATGTCAATATTTGCTGGGGTATCCTTTGATTTATTTCGTGTTTGTTTTTGCAGGTCCTGTAGGCTTGTCGTAGGGATTGTTACTGAAACAATGGTGCGACTGTTTGGGATTTTGTTTGTCTCCGTTCATTGCTTCGAGCTGTGGCTGTTGTGGCCATTCGGTGCAGACTGACTGTTACAGCCCGAAGAACGAGTTTGCTCCCAGGGACGGTGAAATGTTTGGAGCAACTGAGGTGAAGCTTCAGTTATGATGGTCAGAGCAACACTTGGGAAACAGAGCAACGCAGTGGCTTCAGCTGTTGGTGGGGGCCATGAATAAGTAAGGGTTCACCCACGCCTGGGGACAGATTACTTGGAAATTACCCGTTGCATTTGAACCCACGAGAACCCAGCGTACAACGAAACGTATTGGAGATTGCGCGTCTTCAGCGCGAAGTGTTCTTGTTTCCCGAATCTGTTACCCACCCACACTTGAGTCGCGGCACCTGGTATGCGGCATCCATTCAAATCACGTTCACATCGGGGTATTTGTGAGCAAAACTGAGACCAAAAAAAACACTTGATGGGCATGAAATTGTCTGTTTTGCTGAACATTTGAGCCCGCTGCAAAACATGGGTGGGAAGCCTGTTTTGTTTGTCCCTCGGATGTTTATGTTTTTGAACAACGGTCAATTTCATCGTTATGACTCCACATGAATGGATATGATCTCAATAAAGACGCGATGCGAGCAGATCCAGGCCCAGACTGTCGAGGATTTGGCTTGATCTTGCACGAACACGTACATGTTCTGTCGTGTAAACAAAAACTGCCAAATCATTTCTAACATCATAAAGCAAACGAGGAACGTGATAATATTTGGATCTCGTCCGGTTATCATGTTCGAGGCCTGTGTACCTGGCTACACTGAGCCTTGAACACTGGAGTATGTTTACAAATACCGTGGGCTTGCACTGTATATCAAAGGGGAGGATTCTCTGAATGTAAGATTCTTGACAACGAACGCAATACTTCGAGAAGGTTGTCATTATTTGGATCCTTGTTGCAGCAAGTTCAGTTTTGTTTGAAGAGGAATTGGCCTTCAGAAAACAAAGTGCTGGAGTCTCTGAGGTTCTCAACCATTGCAGCATCTGTACCTGGATCCTTTTGTTCTCGCTGTGGAGTTTTGGTATGGATCTACGAAGTGGTGGTTTGGGAAAAGCGCTTTCTCAGAAAGATACACTTCGACTGAGTGGGCGTGCGTAACATGCCTACGAAGGCAAACTTGACAAAAGTGAAGCTCGAATTTCTCCCTGTGTACGTGTGGACAAAGAAAATAAGCGATCCGACGACAGTAGCTTCCAAAAATACCAAAATATTTACGTAGTAAGCGGGGTGTGCAGATGCTTTTGATGCAAGAATGCAGAAACACACGACAAGCAAGAGTGTTGTTTTCTCGTTTATCCCACAGAAGACGCCATGGTGTTTTTCTTCACAATAAGGAAGCTGCCAGTTTGTTTTTGCGCCGACTGGCAGAGTGTGAAAAGGCTTCATATTGACCTGGAGTGAACGATGGTGACACAGAATCGTTGAGACTTGTCCTGTTGCTTGAGCCCGCGTTGTTTCCATTTCAGGTTTTCAAACAGGCTGACCCACGACATTTGTTGAAATGGAGTGAGAAAACGCTCTTGAAAGAGAATGTGCTCTTCCACTCGAGCTTTTCAATCACGGCGCCCTCTGATTCAGTTCCACGCTGACCTTGTTCGACAGCTATTGCCCCTGCATTCGCATTCCCTTTTGGAGCCGAACACTAAAGTACCCTATGTTTCCTTCTCAGTCGAGGTATTTTGACACTGGGTTCATGGAATATTTGCTGTGTACCAAACGTTACTGAATTTGGCACAGCGAGTAAACACAGACCTTTTGTGTCGTGCATTAAAACTGGTAGAAAAGACGGAAATGTCATCCTTCTGGGCGCGGAGGAGGACAAAAATATCTCCATGCGGTGTGTTTGTCTACAGTTTCTTTGTAGGTAAAATGCCTGTGGATGTGTTTGTCTTTCACCACTCAAAGATTCCTGCTCGTTGAATGCACTTCGTTTGCCAGCAAATGCCTGTCGGGTAATTCAATTTCACTGAGTTACAGCTGATGTACTTTTGCTGTTGAGCCTGGCGAGAGTGACATTACTCGCACTGCCGGTGTTTGGTAGCAAAACGTAAAAAGAGGGCACAGTCCTTTGGGGGTAGCATAAACATGTTCTTTTGACGAATTCAAAATGAAGCCAAGCCGCGGGCTTTTTGTGCTCTGGTGGACCCCTCAAGGCTGCAGAATTGCCCTGACGCGTACTTGAATTGATAAATCAGACATATGGCACTTTTGTGATGAGATTTAGACAGCGGCGTGATTGCATCCAAAGCGTTTTCATTTTTGGGCTACAATTCAAGAGAGAATATTTGACATTTACCAGGGACGTTTGATTCAGCGTTTCCTGGTGTGGAGATATGGGATCATACAAAAGAACGACAATGGGGAAAGATTTATCTTTCATCAGTGTCGCTTTGCCATTCAAGTTTGTGTTCCGTGGTCTGATAGCAGGTGGATTCACGAAATGTTGCCTCGATTTGTAAAGTTCGAAAATGGGTACGCTTTGCCTTTGTGGTCGTTGCGCGAGCTAGTTGTTTGAAATCTGAAAATTGTTGCTTCGTGCAAGGACCTCCCTTGCAAATGGTAACCAGATATTTTCTTTGCACTTCCTAAACCGGCCACCACCACAAAACAGGATGTGGCAAAGCAAAGTTGTTTGTTTTTGGTGCAAGCATGCTTCGTCTGCAGTGCTCTTCAGTCCAAAAAGGTCTTGCTTTCTCCTCCTGCAATGTGAATGAGTTGCTCTCCAGATGCCAAGCATCACCGAGATGAACTTGTTGAGATCGGTGTTTTTTTCTCCACGGGTGGACGAGGTTGTCGTTTTCCTGTTGCCATGAGCGGAGACCAGCCCCGGATCCGCCGTGTCCGTCAATCCATCAATCCTGCCGGATCAGCGCGGTGCGATCAAACACATTTGTCACTGTTACATTGTTTCGCTTTCTCTTCCCTGTTTGCCTCGTCCGTTGCCCGGACTTTTTTGTCAAGGTTATCAAACTACGTTATCAGCCTTTGTTGTGAAAGGCGTCGATAAATCTCATCACAGTTCTCCGTTATGATTTACGGAATACTTCAGTCGTTGTGTTTTGGTGCTCGGTTTCTATTACCTGTTTGTGTCATTGGGTCAAGGGCACAAATTTCGTGGACAAAAGTCCGGATTTCGTTTTCGCGCCGGTGATGGTTGTGAGTCAGCAAGGTCTTGTGTTGAGTTTCCAGTGCATGGAAGGTTTCATAATTCTGCTTCAGCCGTCAGTCAGACCACATCAGTGGAACACAATAAGCTGGACATAATTGCAGCACTTGGAATTGCCCCACTTCAAGCATCGACTTGATTCAACACAAAGATTTCTGCAGATTGCAGGCAGAGGAGCGTCCGCCTACCACAAACCATGATATCAGCGCGTTTGTAACATTTGTTGCCAGTGATGATGATTTGCCAAATCAACCTTGGTACAATCAGAGAGACCATTGTGGGCGAAAAGCAAATGAAAACCAACACTTCTTTGAGGTTCTTGTGGAAAATTGGGTTCCTGTTTAAGGACTTGATGAAATGCTTGAAATGGGTTGGATACATAACTTCGCAAAACTCCACACCAGACTTCTCACAAAAATTTCACATCAAACAGAAAAGGGCCACGAGTTGGTTGAGCAATGATCATGTGAACGCGGCCTGCACAATTTGTATTTGCTTTGGATATTGAACACTGGCAGAGAACACACGATATTTATTGAATTTTGTGTATTCATGGGAGAATTCCATGGTGACAATGTGGCCAGCACAGGAAAGATGTGGGAGTTTCTGTGTGTGATGATTCTGCGGGGAAATTGAAGTGGAATTTTACACTTGCAACGACAGCTTGGGTAATTCCTGTGAAAGCGTGGGGCTGCACCAAAAATGTGACCTCGGGTGTGTTTGTACCGAAGGCTATTCTTCTCAAAATGGCTCCTCCCGTCCGGAGTAAATTACGAAGGACGACAACAACAGCCAAAAATTTCGTGTAAGATGTGGCAGGAAGGTAGGAATGCAAATCAGCGACGATTTCACAGCTAATTGCAGCGATTGGTTTGACTGGCACCGCCTTGTCACGGGAAGTGGTTTCTTGAGACGCCGTAGCGCAGCACGCGACACCATTTCCTCTTCACTTCCACTCGTCACGATCCAGTATCGGGTCAATCACGCACCCGGCTCCAGGCCAGCGGACATCCTCCTATCCAAACGAGAAATTGATCAAATTTTCGAATCAAGTCAGGCTCTTTGTCGAGCAAATAGGTGTTTGAAAAGCAATGCGTTCGGAATCAATACGTTGGGTTGAATTGATTCCACCATTTCATTCAGGATTGCTTGGAGTGCCCCTGGATATGTCTTGTTCAGTTGCGGTCAGCCTGTGGTCAATTAAGCTGCATCTGATCAGTGGACGATTGGAATATGCGGTGCAATTCCATAAGTGTAGCGGGGGTCAGGCCTGCTGGTGCAGCAGAGCTGCGGGATGGTTGTTATCCTTGTGTAATCAAGTGGAAGAGTTATTGAACCAAATGCACATTGGCACCAGCGCACCACTTATGATACATAAACGTACAGAGTGGACACACAAGTCCTGATTGGATTTTGAGGCACGAATTGTCCAAGTGGTTGCAGGATTCCAGCTTGTGGTCCGGAGAAGCCAGTTCCGTTGACAAAAGTGTCCTTCTGGAGACCCATCTCGTAAAAACTGCTTTCCAGTTTCCGTACATGTGGACATGTTTGTTTCTTTTCTTCAGCAACTCAGCAGAGGAACTTTGGTTCGTGTTGTCAGCGTGACTTTGTTCCGAGCACGATTGCCTGAAATATTGATTTTTATCCAGACTAAAAAGCTGATTCGTTTCTCAAAATTTTCCAAACGGTCTGGCCAGACCGCTGGTGCCATTGCATACAAACAGCAAGCAGAGATCACATGCTCCTGGGATATTCGGCACAAAGAACTGATCCTGCAGGAAGTGGCAAATCTATTAGAGGAAGTCTTCATCTTTTGATCTGCAAAGATCCCTCAAATTAGATTGAATAGTGCATTGAGCTGCGAGCTCGGCCGCATGAAGCTGCATGGAGCTAGCTGAGTGCACGGGACAGCGGCTCCAATCCAGACTCTGAGGATTCGCCTCCAATGGAAACTTGTCTATTCACTCTTAGCCCCGAGATTGACTCGTTGTTTATCCAGGGAGAAAGGAGCCTCTCTATCAAACCGGAGCAAACAACTCCATGTTGGAGTCCATGTTCATTTTGCCTGTGAAATAATTCCTGCAGTGATTTATTGGTATTGATGGTGCAATTGCACCACGGAAGTGTGTTGCTGTGGCTCTCCTTTTTGACAGGCTTTGTCCTGACGCTTCCGTGTACGAATACTCGTACGTGGACCTGCTGGTCCGCTTTACTGAAACTCAAAGAACAGAATTTCCTGTTCCGGTTTTGTGAAATTTTCGAAGCGTAACAAAACTGACAGCTTTTTGTCTGCAGGCATTCACTGGATGCGCCATGTTCCGTGTGGAATACGGAAGGAGTGGGCTGTTGTCTTGCAGTGGGATCGTACAGATCTCATAAATACCCACTGATATCGATTTCCGCTCAAAAAGTGGTGACTCGGAGCAACAACTCCAACCCACATGTAAAGACATTCAATACATATGTAACGTCATTGAAATATTTGCATGACACACAACATGTGGACAGATGTCCTCGTCTCGACGGATGTCAGTCAGTCTCGCTGCTGTTCGATCCTTCGGTCGTGATGCATTTGGATCAATTTCCACTGCGCACGTTCCAGATTCGAGTGTTTGGTAATCAGACATGGCGCGTAGTAAACATGCCGCTGCAGCCGAGAATTTTCAGGCTCGTGTTGGGAAATTCTTTCTCATTGTGACAAACAGTCAAAAGACCACGTGAAAACGAAATGGAACAATCGAAGGGAGCCCAACTGAGAACTGGTGGCTTGTTGGTCGGCGTTGTGCGAAGTTTGGTCCTCGCCAAACTGGAGTGGAAAACAAGACTCTTTTGGGATTCGATGAGGGGGTGTGCGGTCGTTCTCGTGTGAACATTTTGAAGTCTGAAGAGCTTGAGGGGTTCGTGTTGACATTGGTGCCGTAGTTCTGCGATGTTTTCTTCCATCAGTGCAGAAAAAGGCCATTCAAGTTCTGCCAGGAGGTTCTACTCGTAGCAGTGTCTGTCTGAAGTGGTCTGAAACACCGGCAGATTCATTGCTCAGTTGGCAGGTTTCAAAAGCAAAACAATTCTGACATTTGCTTCTGGTGGGACAAGTCAATGAAGCAATCCGGGACGCAGCTTTGCAGTCCGCTGCGGTTGGGTCTATCAGGAAAACGGGCATCATGTATTGATCAGAGAAGAGTTAATACAGGAGATTGCAGATGGCTCGTTTCGTGGTGCAGTGAGAAGCAATCCCGTTCCCAAACTGTGATGAAGTGCTTTGTACCGCACACACAGAGCAGCGTTCCCGTTATGAATATTCCTGTTATGAGGAATTTTGCTGTTTGTTCATCTCTTGTGCTAATCAGTTGGTTCACTTGGAATTTGGATGGATTCTTCAATGTGGTTCGAACTTCACATGCGTGCTATTGACAATATTGCTTGTTGGATCAATATGAAGCTAACACTGGACTGAGCCCTGGACTGATCCAACTGGCCTTCTATTCCTATTCTTGGTCAAGTAGAAAATACCCCTGAACTCTGAGGAAACCAAACTGTCAGCACTGACCATCATGAATCTTTCAGAGAAATCATTCAGGTGACTCACAAATCGTTCTGATGGGTTTCCTAATGCTATTTACGCGCTGCGGACAGGTGCGTCGGCTGCTGCACCTGGATCTCGGGGCGGCGCCGCTGACGTCCGTCCGGACTGATTCAGCGCGCATCCTCGTGCCTCCCCTCCCCCATTTTCCCCATGCATTTCCGGGGGATGTACGTCCCAAGTCTTCCTGTGTCGATTTCCGGAAAAAGCCTTTCCTGTTGGACACGCAGTCAAAGTTCACAACCTTGGCCGTCCAAGTGTCAGTGTGAAGCGTTCCAACTTTGTTTGGGATGAACAATAGTTTGTTGACCCAGCTACCGAAAATCCCTGGAAGATCACAGAGACTGTGGATGTCTCTGTACGACGAGAGAGACCTTTGGATCTCAACAAGTCAATACGTGATTAAGATGGCTACAATGATATGTCACACGTATGAGCGATTGTTGGCTGATATGTTCAATAAATGATGCGCAGTTCACAGTTTCTTTTTCTCCTTCACTTTTCAGGTACTTGACAAGTGCGTGACACTCGTAAATTTAATCTTCAACAGGAGAGACATTTGAGTGGATCGAAACAAACCACGGTGGATTTAGGACTCAGTTCCATGGTGCAAACATCTGGAGAGGAATGCTGAGAATGCATTTCATGGCAGACTCCAGTGCACCGCTCCATGTTACTACTCCCATCCTTCTCCTTGAAGGTCAAACTCAACTCGGAACACGTGGAACTCCTTGAGTGAACTCATCTGTTGCTGACAGTTGAAGATGTTTGGCTCAGTCATTGATGAAACAGCATCAGCGTTCCGCAAGGATATTGAAGTTGTTTAGACGCGAAAACTGCTGTTTTTGCGAAAGTGGACGCGTCGAGTGTTGTACCCATGCAGACACGTTCTCGTCCTGGACTCGGTCTGCAAAACAGACATCAAGCTGCAGCAGCAGATCCGAAATGACTTCACAAGTTTATATTCATTGTGCCATGCAATATCACAGAGGCAATATCACAGGAGAGTGGATTCGTCTCAAAGGGCCAAATATCTGTGGCATGGGAAAGTATTGATCCACAGCAAGGATCAGTCATTGTCTCGACGAGACTGGCAGCATTGTGCAAAAGAATAATCCCAAAAGAATTGTTGTGCCCCTTTCGCTTTGGTTCTCTGCCTGTTGTTGTTCAGATGCCCTGTTTCTCCTTCTTTTCACCCAAAGTTTGTCTGAACCTTTTGGCATTCCGCTGCCAAACAGATTTGCAACATTTTTTTGTCTGTGCTTCGCACTTTGGTGTTATCAATCCTGTCCAAAAGTAAATAGCTCAAAGGAAAATGTCAAAATATGAACGAATTGTTCACATTGTGACAGGGGATCGCTACTTCGACACACAATTAACTGTTGTGCATCAAAGGTGTTCGACCTGGGGGCAGACGGTAGGCTCCGCTTTGCAGAATGCGCATTTTGCTATGCATGAAACGTGAACCTTTTTGCGCTCTGAAGACTTTTGCGCGTTCCGTCTTTCTGTTCTTTTGGAGAAACAAGACGTGATGGGAGCAAGACATCAAACTTTCCAGATGCCATTTGTCTGACAACTGCAGCAGCGAAAACCTCGAGTTCAGATCCTCCCTCCGAGGATCTTTGTTTCCAAATTTGCGCAACATCCTTGTGTGCCAGGGCAGGAGCATGTCTGACAAGCTGGTGAAGAATTGGACATTGGTGATTTACAAGGAAATGGTTTGTGACACAGCACACAGTAAGAAGGCAGACGCTTGAGTCTATCCAGATAATTGGTGGCGTGTATTGATCCAGAAGAACGATGGATTGAGGCTCCAGCCCATGTGCAGCCAGTATTATTCCAGCCACTTTTGGTGCCTTTGAAGGACTTGAGCAATAGATTTAGATAAGGAGTTATGGAGGTGGCCCCTCCAAGGCGATTAGGCTTTATTGACAGTCAGATCATAAGGAAGCCGCGGGAGTCTGTTCTATACATCATCAAGAAGCAGTGGTAGTGGTTCGCACAATTGTTTGGTGGGGCTTCCTTTTGAGGTTTTTTATTACACCAGCAGGCGCGATGGTGCACGCGGTGATCAATGTGTGGCCGTCGTGGGAAACAAGGTTGATCGTATTTGCACATGAAACGGATCCGACTTGGAGAGGCCCCGGAGGCATGTTATGAAAGTTTCATCCGGAAAAAACGGTGTTCGGGGTGCACCATGATGCGTCCGAGTCTTGCCCGTTTATGGGAGCTGAGAGAGCTGGTGATGTCTCGCGCATGTGGTAGTGGATCTGCGTCATAAAGTGATGAATAGGAACCAGGAACCTCCGCGTCGTTTTCAATTTCACAAGTGCCATTTACCCGGAAAACAATGAAAGTCATAAAATTGGAATGGGTTCCCAGATGCTTCCTGGGCGGTTCTTCTCTCCTGTAGATGGCCACCTCAGCAGCAGCACTGAAATGCAGTCGCTTTTCCGTCTTCACCCATTGTTCCAGGCGCTTGGTTGTGAGCACCAATAGCAGCCCAACAATTGAAAGGCCATTATGGTGAATAAGTTTCTGTCAGTGTCCGCTGCGCGAATGTCCCTCTGTGGCTTTTGGATTTCTCCTGTCAGCGGACCTCTTGCGGAAGAGATGTTTCTTTTCTCTGCCTGCGCCTTTGCTTGGAGACAGATGTCCGGTGTTCGTGGGACATGTGTCGAAGTGACCCCAACAGGTTGAGGCCAGACAACAGGAGACAGTGTCGCCGACTGATTAGCCGTGGACGCGGCTCGTGTGTCCACTTGTCAAACAGGCCCGTTGCTTGGTGCACAGTTGCGATGCTAACATTCTCGTTAGCTCGCTGTTCCGCACTCGCGTGGTTTCAGGAACCCGTACTTCTAATGATGTGATTTCTTTTCACATAGACTGAGCGTTAATTGGGCAAATTCGTCTGCTCGCAGGTTGTGTCAAATGACGCTTGACAGGCTTCATTATTTCACCAAATCACAAATAACACCCCCAAGGAACTGTGGGTCACCACTCTGTCGGAAGTGGTTCAGTGTTGGAAAAGACGTGTCTCCATTTTTGCCCTCCAACAAAATATGATGAAGAAAATTCATTTTCCAATCAAAACTCACCGGATGGCGACCTGTGACCCATTGTGAGCGCTTGATGGCCAAACGCATCGATTCGGACCGCCCTCGGGCATTTGGACTCCCTATCAGTTTCATGACCTACAAAATTGTGATCCTTCCCTAATTTAATTGGGTCATCCACGGCATTAATGCCTCATGACCCTGATGATGAGGCATTTTTGACAAAAAATCCTCTTTTATCACTTAATTGGCATGCATGGGCAACCTCTTGGGGCGCCTTGATTCATTTGTCCGAAATTAGCAGAATCTCAAAGTGATTGGGGCTGCTGCAGTGATGCTGATTTGATGCCAATAATGGCGTTGTGACCGTCCGTTGTTTTGTCGCACGAAGTGAGGCGACTGAAAAACTTTCGAAACGAGAAAAACATTCTTTGGTCAATGCGATTGGGCCAAAGCATCTTTCCGATGGCAAATTCAGTGGTTGTTCTTCATCTCAGTGTTTTCTTGAATGCAATGTGTTCTGCTGATGCAACACTCAAATGGTTCAGCATCTCACTCGTGATTTCAGGTGCTCAGTGGCTGCTTTTACTTTCCTTGTGAAACAAACAACGTCACAAAAGAAAACATGGCAGTCTGAATTGGCTGAGGGTGGGTTGTAATTTTGCAGGCACTTTGTGAAAGGAGAAGAAGACCGAGGCACAAATAACATCCTTTTCTGTCGTGGCCATGTTCAGTGACCCACGCTTTGTTTTCGTGGCTCTGAAGCCAGTTGTCCTTGTGCTGAACGCAATTTGCTTGAAAGCCTCAGGGATGAAACCGAACCTCAAAAATTGACTGATGCTTAACCCTAGATTGTTGAGTGAAGGTTTTTAATCGTGGCTGCAATGGCCAAGGGATGTGTCGAGTAAAGCACCCAGGTTGTGATGTGCATGCGTACGTAGGAAAGCAATTTAGGAAAACTTGTCATTGGTACGTATCATATGTTCAACCCAGAAACCCCAGCTGAGGTCAAATGCTCACAGGCTGTTCAGGAAGAATGATCGTTTTGTCTTGGTTGACCCCAAAGGAAATACATCAGCAGTCAAGAAATGGAGTGAGAGGCCTTGCCATTCGTCCGGTGAAATTGTGCTTCTGGCACTTCTGGCAGGCGGTCAATTCTTTCGTGCCTGAGTGTCTGTGTTTGTAAACTTACACAAATGTCCATTATTTTCTCAAGTCCACTGCCAATTCTTGCTGGTCTTTGATTTGGAAGGTGTAAATATTGAGAAACGTTTAGAATTAAGCGGGAAGAGTTCTCTCACTGTGCTTCAATGCACGAACGAGGTCAGACAGACCTTTCCGTTTGTCTTCCCACGTCGTCCCTTGTTCTGGACAGGAAGTGTCAGAATCTGAACCTGAATCAAGTCTTGAAGCAACGACACTAGGACGGAGACTAATTGTCAAGTGTCTATCTTTCAACTTTCGTTCCCTTCTCTGTGAAGTCTTCATCTGTTTGTTGACTTTCAGGAGCTTATCACACGCGTGAGTGACTTGTTTCCCAACTCAGCAAAACGGAGTCCATCTCAGTGGATTGGAATCCTCTTGCATTGGATGTGTTTTGCAGACTCGTGGAATCAGCTCTTGAGAGATAAGTCTAGACGCTGAAGCCTAAATGCCAAGGAAATCCCAGACAACGCTTGTACGACCTTTCAAACCTGTAGTTTTTGTTTGAGGAAAGTGGCGAATGTTGTTCTCTTCGAGCTCCAGCTGTGTTTGCACTGAAATGTGCACTTCTGCTCTTTGTTGGTTGGAGCTCCAGGGAATCAGAAACAAAGAAGGGTTTGTTATCAAGAGTCGATATCTCCATTGTTCTGTGGCAGAGTCAAGTTCTTTATCAGCTTCACTGTCAGGTCATTTGATGCAAACATCGCGAGGGAGGGGTGTGGGTTGGCGAAGCGACGACAGAGCAGAATGTGGAAAAGTTCACATCCAAATGTCTTTCGTGGTCTGGCTTTTGGATCTGTCAAGCGGAAAGTTGACATTCAATCTGGAAAAGCCAAAACAGGAGTCATCTGCTGTGAACTTGACTGAGAACATCCAAAATTCCAAAATGGATTGACCGAAATAGCACGCAATGCACAAGAGATGCAAAAAGGTCATTTGCAGCTTGTCGTTCGCGTTTTACTTTGTCAGCTCAATTAATGATTTGATGCAGGCGTCGTGATCCCTTTGTTCCACGGAGAGCTGGGACTAGGATCCGCCAGTGCAATGAGACTGCTTTGTTTGTTCACCCTGTACTTCCGTTTTGGGGTTGTCGTACCCCCTGTCGCGCTCGGTTCTTTCCGGAGGATATTGTGGTGAATCCGTCGTGCAGCGGGACAGGCTCCAGCTGATTGTGACCAACTCGCGCTCCCGGACATAAATAGCTGCGCTCACTAATAATCAGGGGTGGAATCCCCCTCCCTGAACAAAACACATGTCCGCCCCTCATCATGGTCGATGAATCATATTTGTAAATAGTGAGATTGGGTTTTTGCGGGTGCGCCAAGTGGATAATTTGCTCCGCAGTGTCCCATGCAGCGGGGACCAAGACATTAATTTCGTGTCGTTATGGAGAAAAGGCGGGCTGCACGCAACATCCTATTCAAGTGCACATTTTGAGTCTAATTCTGCGAGACCTGCGTCGTCTCCCCGAGCTTCTTCCTCGACTGATCCGAGCAGCATCTTTGCAATGCGTGCGCGTTCAACTCAAGTATTCATAAATGAAATTGATTTCTTGTCGCGGATTCTTTTCGCCACCGGGAAGTGTGCCAATTTGATGAAGTCATATTTTGCATTGTCGTCTGGGGAGATGGAATCTAAACACAAAGGTGTCGGGTTCACGTTGTTGCAGTCGTGATTGGGAATGCGTGTCCAAATAAATTGAAGTGAACGTCTCAAGGAGCAGCGCCGAATTCCTTCTCTGATGTCGACCACGCGCACATCTGCCAATTTTTGTGCTGCTACTGAAGCTCAAGAAAACAAGTTTTTGCTTTTTTGCTTCTTTTGAAATGTTTCATCTGGTAGAATCAGGCATATTGGGTGATCCATTGCGGTATCATGGCGCCGTGTGAGGAGAGTTGATAGTGTTTTCGTCTGAAGATGTTCACGTTCGAAAAAATGTTGAGCCAAACCGCCCCTGTGTGCGACCGAGACCGTCACACAGGGAACTTAGGGTCTGACCCAGTTTATTTTTCCAATCAAGGGAGATATGAACATCGGGTGGTTTAAGTATCAAAAGGAATTTTCAAAAAGGCAAATACGTAGTCTGTTCTCGTGGCATTTGGCTGACGGAAAGGTTTCTCTTTGGAAAGGTGTCTTTTGCAATTTTGTGTGCGTTGAATTTGAATGTGATGTTCTGATAAAATCACGTTTTAGCTTGGAATGTGCACCACCCAGGCTTTTGTGCATCAGTCTGAATGGCTTCTGAGGCACCAGGGTTTTAATCTTGTTAAACTCAGTCACCAAAAAGCTCAGGGCTTGTTTCCTAAATTGAGGAATGACGTACAAACTTTGCAACGAAGACCTTATCTTGCATTCAAGTCAAGAGTCATTTTGCTCTCGAGGGGCCTGAAGCTTGTTGGACACAAAAGCTGCAAGAGGGGGAAACAATTCCAAGCGTAAAATAATCGACATTAATTTACAGATGTGGGTTCCTCAGAAGCAACACGCAGGGTCCTGTAATCAGCTGCGACTTTATTAAAGCCCTGAAAGGCGTTCTGTCAAGGGTAACAGGTTAAAAACTGGGGAAACGACTTGGCAAATGGATTCGATCGGAAGTGTTTAATCCATCGCATGATCCGGGTCGCCTTGTTGCACTGAAGCTCGAATCAGCCGATTCTCGCGGGCCAAGCAACTTCTCCCGTCTCGCGGGCGAAAGTGACGAGCTCGCATGACCACGTTTCTTCACTCCCAGTCAAAAAACGGACGCACAAATAAAATTGCACGGCTTCTTCCCTACCAAAACTGGTTGTTTTGGGGGTTTTACTTTCAAAACGACGGCAACAGATTGAATTCTGTTCTGGAAACAGATTATTTGGTTTTTAACACAAACTAGGCAGCATAATCCATTTTGAGAATTTCCAGAACTGAATTCTTTTGTTCCTCAGGGATCACGTGCAAGACGAGAAATCTATATTGCTTAAATGAAAGTGCAAAACCACACTCTTCAGGTTTAGTTGCCAACCAACATGAAAAGTGAGCTTTTGTGTTTTCAAATTATGAATGACTACGACAAAAGCCACGCAAGAAAGTTTATCAAAAAAGTGCAGGGAGACCGTCATTATTAAATTGCCGCTTTCTCAAATATTGATAATCGCTCCATGGAAGCTCTGTGCAATTATGGTCCTCATCCAGCTGAAGTGGATACAGATGCAAATGTCCATATTTGGTTAATTTTGTAATTTACTGAGCCCCAGGTACAAAGCTTGCAGCAGCCAGAGAATTATGATGGCAGTTTGGCAGCTCACAGGCAATTTAATCACACAAATACGTGTAAGCGGAACCCCCAACTTCATATTACATACGCATAAGCCTCATATTTCATCCAGTGAGTATGGATCTTTTTTGGTCCTCACCACTTTTTGTGTCATGGTAAATTGCTTATCGAGCGCTGGTATTTGCATACTGGATCCTGGCAAATCTGGATGCGTCTGTACGATTGACCACAGGGTGTGCGAGGTAGATGACCGCAGATCAATGCTAATGTGTTCGGTAGATATTGACAGAGGCATTGCGCGTAGATGTCTGTGTTTCCTGCAACGTTGGTTTCCTGGTACATGTAGGACTGCTGCTCAGTCGTGGTGTCAAGCACGAGGAGAGAACTGTGTCAAATTGGAGCAGGAAATCAGCAAAGAGTCATCCGTGCCAAGTTTATTTTTTTCTTTCTTTGGAAAAGCAGTGAAGCTGTGCTTTTTGCATTATTTTTTTCCTCACTCATCAGTATGGGGCGAAGTGCTTTTGTGCGAGTCCTGATCATGTCCCCTCAGCAATCTGCCTTATCAATGTGGGGCCAATTTAGTTACACTGTGGCACGGGAGAAAGACGGGCAATTTGATGTGTGAAAGGGATCGGCGTGACTTGAGAGGCATGACAATAGATAGGCCCCTGTCAATCAGTCTCCACCCATTGTACGCATTAAGTCCTTTGGGTATTGGTTGATGTCTTGCGGGGTTTGAGATTCGGGTGACCTCGGAGTAATCAAATACAGTGCCTGTCGAGAATTTTCATAATTTGGGGAGTTTTCCCTGCTAAATGGCTGTGCGTGCCTGAAATAGAAGAACGCATCAATGACACTCAAAGCTGGGTTGTGTGCAAGGAAAGCTGGGGAATCTGGGTCATTCTTTCTGAATTGGCCTTGAGATGAAAACGAGCTGATGTTGGTTCGAGTGTCCCTTCCCTGCAAGCGTGCACAGGTGTCCTGGTCTGCTGGAATGGGTGTTCGTATTGAGCTTGAAAGCAACCTTGGTGCAAGAAGTCCAAGAGTTCATTTCAAAACAACCTAACCTTGGTTGCTTTACCCCAAGACCCCAAGTTGATTTGCAGAATTGTCCAATGAATCACGTTATGGCAGTAGGCCATGTGGCTGATGTACACTTGCTTGTCTAGTTTCAAATGTGATGTTCCATTAAACCTGTGTATTTGTTTCCTCAAATTCTTGTGGTTGGCCAGGATGTTCCTTCACTTGTTGCAAAATGACCCACATTTCATTGCGCTCATTCTGCATTAGATTAGCTTTGATTTACTCGGATCAGGTCGTCGGAAACCGTTGTCAGTCAGGAAGAACAGGCGCAGATTATCTGGAAAACGTGCGAGCTGCGCCGTCCCCTTTGCCACCTCTCAATCAATGCAATGACGAGTCCTGTCAAGCGACGCTGCGTTTCGTGCGCGCACGCGCGGGAGCTCGCCTGCAGAATGCTGATACGTGCGAAGCGAATGTTGCGCTCAACACACACTCAGATTTCGGCTTTATTGTCACACTTGGCGTCTGGCTTCGACCGTCAACATTTTCCCGCATTTGAAGTGTACGAGGACAACGCCCGAACTGTCATCACTGAGGTCATTGTCGTCAACAAGATGTGCACAATTACCACCATGACAAACACAACAGGGCAATAAAATTTGGTGGGGTCCAACCACAACATGCTTCTGTGCAGATTCACCGCATGTGTCGACTGATGCGGTCACACTGCGGTTGATTCACATTCAGCACGCAACTGCGAAGAACTCTGGTTTTTGCTGGTCTCTGGGGTGGGTGGCGCGTCCTTCTGTGACCACGGTGACTCCACAGCGCCTGACCGCGCAGCCTCGTCCCATCACCATTCCGTTCAATGTATCATGATTCGTAGTGTCGTGTTATGGTCATGGAATAAGTCTCTCGAGGCTTCCACGGATGAAGCATTTGCGCTTTTGTATTCAACGGAAGATTTTGTGTCATTTCTGATTGTCTAGTGCCTTGTTTCTGAGCATTGAAAGCGCTTCAGTCAAATTTGTGGCGCTGAGAGGTGACTGAAGTTGTCTGCAAAACACGCTCCGTTGGAGTGTGTGGGTTGGTGAGAACTCGAAGGACGTGTCTATTTCAAAAAACTTGTCCACTTGAAAGTCTTCGCTATCAGAGGCTGACCGAGCCCGTACGAAAGTCCACGGCTGGCACCACTCACCGCGAACTTGAGGTTTCATGTTTGTCCTGTTGAGTGATTAGAAAGGAAATGTAAATCTTGAGTGAAGCACAAAACTTTGGAAAGTGGCGTTGCAAGATAATCTGAAGATAGCGTTGGTCTGCGTAAACACGAAACCTGAATGACTCCATTGATTCAAGTATGCTAGCGAAATTCAAAGATCACCTGTTTGGACATATTCTATTTCTCTCGTCTTGCTCTTTTTTACAAGTGGGTCCTTTGTCATAAAAGTAAACAAATTTGTACTTGCCATGTTGATTCAGTAGTTTTTCTTTCGCATATTTAACCTTCAAACGTGTTTACCTACAACGATGAATTGGACTGAACTTTTTACCACTGATGGCTTTTGACATACATAAGCGATAGTAACATGTTATCGAATTTGCACTTTTGTGACTTTTCAAGTTTGGCCTGACTAGTAAACAGACCATGAGAGGAAGTCGCTCTTGACAGACGTAACACAAGAACTCAATGGCGACACAGACACAAGACCCTCAGACTTCAGGGAATCAAAATATTGTCGGGCACCTTCTTCCTTTTCACCCGTCACTTTGACCGTCAATAATTGATCATTATCTCTCCTTTCTTTTCTCACTGCCGAATAAAAGGAAAAGTTGTGTATATTCATGGTAAGGCAAGTACCATGCAGGCAAACGCATTTGTCACATGTTTCGCACTTATTTTTGCAACCTGTACGTGTAAGCACATCTTAGAGGCTGAATATATTCGTCTCGCTTTGTGTACGTCATGGAACGTAGCTTGCAGCACCAAACGTGTCCTCGTACGTATTTCGCAGAACCTTGTCTTGATTTGTGTTGAGACTTTTGTTCTTGTGACGAACAACCAGATTGGACACTTGCACAGTTGCGGAATTCTCTCTGACCATACTTGACCAGTTTGGAAGTTTTCTTGTGTTCTCTTGCTGGTGCAAAAGTCCGTCTGCAGTCACAACCTCGAAAATCCTGTCGCACTCTTTGTCTCCCGAAATATCTGAAAGAAGGTGGTTTGGTTTCCTCAACGTGATATTGAACGGTCTTCAGTCACATTTTCAGTTTCATATACACGTCACAAAGTTTGCGACAGGAGTTGCCCATCTTTTGTGTGCTCATGCGCTTCGTTTTGCTTTGTCGGGATGTATCGAGAAAGCAAATGAGTAAAGTTCGATCCGGTTCACGTAACTATCCACGGTGCTCGTGACATCTCGTGGTCCCAATTTTATTAGGTTGCCTTCTGCATTGCAGACATCGCGATCGACTGGTCTGACCACGCCCTCTGGTGGCCGCACAAGAACCTGTGGTTGACGCGCACGCGCTCCACGCTCGACCAGTATGGCGTGTCGGCGGACGCGCGTCTCCTCTTCACGCCGATGCACAAGAACGTGCAGGTGCAGCTGCCCGACCTGCAGGTGATGGACATGCGCGTCAACTTCTCCATCAACGTCTTCAACGCCGTCATCCAAATCTGCAAAGAACTAGGTAAAGAGTGTGCGCATGTGATACCAAATTGTTTCCATTATTGCAGCCAAATGAGACGTGTGCAGTTGATCAGAGAGGTCACGGTATCCACACGTTTTGCGCACATTGTGCACAGGACAGAACTGAAGTGCGTGGCTCACACAAACCGTTTCTGCGCCCGCCGCGCAAACCATCATGCGTCAGAGCGAAACCAAGATCCACAAGCGTATCATCTTGGCTACGAGTTTTCAACCATTCAGAACGAAAAATACGCAATGCTCGTGGTGATGACTTGGTGTGTATTTCTTCCCCGGTGTGTCCGTCAGCAGAGGTAGAGCCGACAATCGTTCACCTGCCCGTTCTACCTTATGGCCCAGACCGGGTGGTCCAATTTCTCTCACCCCTCCAAATCATTCACTTCTGGAGTCATGGACGCACCTCGTTGGAGATTCTAGGATTTCAATTAACCCGGGCGCTGTTGAGAGCTTCTATCAGCTTCGGCGCAGCTGCAAAATAGGGGCAAAAAGCGACTAAAGAAAATAAATGGGGTTGAGCTTTGTCTCGCATTGCACAAATGCACACAGTTGGGTTCAGAACAGCAATCGGTTGCCAGGTGTTTGAACCAGAGCGTTTGCTGAGAAGCTTCGCAGACTTGGTCCAGACAAAATTGAGCGAGGTCTGTGCACACCAGAGATGTAATCCTCCAGCTGAATGTTCAATTTTCGGATCAGCGGAACAGCTGAGGAAATAACAGGTTTTCAGGTTGTTTATCCAGATTTCCTGTGCAGGCCTGCGCGCGCGCGCGCGCTCTCAACTCCCATCGTGCAAATGCAAACCCTCTCTTGGCCACGGAGTCATCTCGGAAAAAGAGCGCATCCTGAGGTGTTGGCGAAGAAACTCTTGATTTGAAAACTTGCCCACGAACGACATGCCTTCGCAATTCTTCACCAGGCCTCGCAAGTGCAGTGTGAGCTGTGCGCTGCTGGCAACGCTTCGCAGCGCTCGAGTAACATTTCACGTACACTGTGTAGGAAACTGGTGTAGAAATGTAGCAGTTTATCTTCTCTCCTGGCCTCGTTCTTCCAAAGTATTTCAGAATGATAACAAGATCAAGATGTGTGGGATTGTGAACTATTTCCACCTTCACCGCAGCACTGCATACCTGGCCAGTGAATCAAACAAACCATGATCGGTGCGTGCCGTATCGTGACATGTCTGATGCTGTTCAAATTTCAAAGCAGCTTCAAAAACACGCGCATACTCGACTGGATCAGGAGGCTGAGTGACGCGTAACTTCTTTCTTTCCTGGTTTCAAGGGCCAGACTCAGCTGGTTCGCAGCACACGCCCAGCCAGTGTGTCCTTTCTCTCAGCCCATCCCCGTGCACGATTCCACTGCACTAAAATGACACAGAGGTGCATGTGGGGTGGGGGTGCGTTTTCTCGTGGCGACCTTTTTTCTACACTGACGTTCTCCCTTCAGGAATCCGGCACCCGGAGGAGTTGTCGCTGGGGCGGAAGCTGGAGCGCAGCGAGCTCAAGAAGAACCAGGGCATCACGGCGACGCGCAAACCGCGCTCCCCGCACTCCCCCAACAACGTGCACAACATGTCGTCACAGAGCTTCGACGGCTCCTTCACACAGAGTCCGCTGCGGACCCCAGGCACACCCGGTACTCCACAGGTACGTACTACTGTCACCGCAAATGGTCCTGGACTCCCGGGACATGCTGCAACGTTGGATGCCCTTTCATCTGCGTCGCCCGATTTGGGCACCGAATCGTGGCACGCACTCTTGGCGTTGGGCAAGGCACGGAATTCCGGATGACAAGTCTTGTCATTTTGGAGACTTCTCTGAGAACTGTGGTTGCCGGTCGTGCAGTGAGTTTAGACAGCGTCGGACAAAATGAAGACACGTTTCACACTGGTCTGCTTGCCGTTGATTTGGTTCGCTCTTCAAGCAGCAGCTCTATTGTTGTCTACGATCAAAGAAACGTCTGAGTTTGTCAAAATGATGAGAACTTGGTTCTTCACCGTGGGTTCCCTTGTGGCCTGTTGCAGCTTGTGTTGTTTGTCTTCCTTCAGTGCACGCAGGGCATTGAGTTCCCAGCAGGACAAATTCCGTGAGCTCGTTCATGTTGACCTTGCTGCATTTCTTGCAAGCTGTATAGAAACAATGTTTCGGAATTCTCTGTGCGACTGATCTGCCAAGATCCAGGCGTTCGCGCAGCAGATAAACGAGCGGGTGTTATTGTTGGATCTATCTGAAGCAACAGTGCACCGATTCTGCAGCCGCGGAGTTGATGCATCCGATTCTGCGTGTGGTGAGCAGAGAAAATCTTGCACGGAAGGCATTGCCCACTGAATGTGGCCTCAGAAAACATCGCAGAAGACTCGAAAAGCTGCTGAAATGAACAAAAAACACAATGCTGTGTTTTGAACCTCAAAGAGATCGTCCTTGTGCGAAGGGCTTGTGGTGGCAACGTCTCCTCCTTTGAGGATTTGGTAACTTATTCCAAATGCACTGCTTTCAACGTTTGGAATCAACCGTCAAAGCATTTCCCACCAAGCTTGTTGTTATTGCCAAAAACTGTCAACCACACAATACGTACAATTGGCATTGCGGATGATAAATGTATTGAAAACAAATAGTGCAGATTGTAATCATTGTGGATGATAACTTCCTGACAAAATTGCAAAACAAAGTTTGACATGAAAAGCGGAATGAGCTGTTGTTCTTTCCATGGATGTTGCTCTTGCTGTGAAACCTGAAAACCTCTCGTGGTTGTTGACAGGACGAAGGTTCGGGGAAGAATTTGAAGCAAACCACCCACAACGTGTTTCCAGGGGTGACTTTTGTTGCCGTCCAAGCGTTGAACTCAGTCCTCAAAGTCTGGCATACTCGTTTATCAGAGTGGCATATTTTAATGTTCTCATTGAACACAACTCAGAGACTTTTGAAGAGATTCGTGACCTGCACATCAGTTGAAGAATTAGGTATTCAGCCCAAGTCAGCTGAAATGTTTGCCAAAATAGAGCAGAGCGAAGCAAGATGAAGGGAATTTGTGACACATGGTAAACAGTTGATTTTGTGTTTGATGCCTATTCCGATACAAGTGTGGGCTCTGGTTTTAGGCGTAGGGTTTACTGTGTCGGCCTATCACTGTGTACATGTCTTGAATGTGTAATGATGGATGCAAATACCTTCAACAACAGTTGACCTCATTACTTTCACACTTCTATTGTTCAAAGAGTGTTGTGAATTCTCAGTCTCAACACAGTAGTCTTGTGAAAGCAATGAGGTCAACTGTTATTGAAGTCAGTTCA